>ENA-ORNF01002363-ORNF01002363.1-human-gut-metagenome-genome-assembly--contig:-NODE-2363-length-14250-cov-3.083339_pt1 | contig 14250 bp, 14 predicted proteins | sample MGYA00242110_ERZ509012 | MGnify/ENA primary metagenome ERZ509012 (study PRJEB26280, sample SAMEA2338714) | human gut metagenome | biome: human gut; feature: human-associated habitat; material: faeces...
GCCAGGGCTGCAGAGCCGGCGGCTCCTGCCACACTGTTTGAATACCCGTCGGTGCCCGACAAGCTCACCAAGCCGGCTATGCGCGCCAACTTCATGGTGGAGCATCTCTGGGACAAGTGCGACCTTGAGAAGACCGCCGTCACCGACCTCGCCGCGTTCCACAACACGTTTACCGACTATCTGTCGTTTTTCGCGCTCGCCGACAAGGCTGTGGTCGAGAAATCGATAAAGAAATACGTGGAGCGCGTGGCGAAGAACCCCACCAACCTCAACCTCACCGTCGGCATGCTCCACTCCGACGTGCTCAACCTCCGCAGCCAGTACTGCTCCGACGAGGTCTATACGATGTTTGCCGACAACATAGCCGCCGCCAAGAAGGTCGACAAGGCTCTGAAGGCAAAGCTGCAGGCACAGGCGGCGGTGCTCGCCAACTCGGCGGTGGGCGCCACCGTAGCCGACTTCCCGCTGCGCCAGTCGCCAGCCGGAGCGGCATCGCTCTACGGGCTCACAGCAGGCACCACAATCCTCTTTTTCAACTCCGACGGATGCATCGACTGCTCAATCTACAAAGTGCGCCTGAGCGCAAGCATCGCCGCCTCGTCGCTCATCAAGGAGGGGCATCTGCGCATTGTCTCCGTCTATGGCGGCGACCACGCGGCAGTAGAGAGCAAGCTTGCCACCGAGCCAGCCGACTGGGAAGTGGCATGCATCGACACCGCAGCCTACGACCAGCGTCTGCGTCCGGCGGTCTACGTGCTCGACAGCGACAAGAAGATAACCACCAAATTTGTCGACATCGACAGCCTGCTGCGCGCCATCGAGAGCGTGGCGCAGGCAAACGACAAATAAAAACAACTGAGATATGAGAAGACATCGCAAACTCCTACGGCGCATATTCGTCGCCGAGGCATACCGCACCTACGGCAACCTGTCGCGCTTCTTCATCCGCGTGTTTGCCGGCGTGATGTTCATGCAGTTCGGCATCCGCCAGATTGCAAACTACGACTTCTTTGTGAAATATTTCCCCGACCTCCTCGGCATGGGCTCCGCCGCCACGCTCGACATGATGATAGCCATCGAGGTGGTCTGCTCGGCATTCCTGATCTTCGGATTCCTCACCCGCCTCTCCGTGGTGCTGCCCACGCTCTCCATGGCGGTGGCTGAATGGTATATCCTCGACAACGGACTGATGGCGGGCATCGCCAACATGCCTATGGGCGAGGTGGCGCTGATGTCGAGCCTGCAGCTGGGCTACGTGCCGCTGCTCTTTGTCGGCATGTTTGTGTTTATAATGCTGGCAGGTCCGGGAAAGGTGTCGGTCGACTATCTGCTGTCGCTCTACTTCACCAACAAGGACAGCCTTAACGAACTTAAAAACTTTTAGGAGGAAAAGAATAAATATACAATGAGAACAGCCGTATTGATTTCGGGAGGCGTCGACAGCGCCGTCGTGGTGCACAAACTCAAGGAGGAGGGCCACGACCTGACGCTATTCTACATCCGCATCGGAATGGACAACGGCGAGGGCGACTGCTCCGCCGAGGAAGACATCGAGATGTGTACCGCCATAGCCCACCGCTACGGGCTGCCGCTCGAGGTGGTGTCGCTACACCAGGAATACTGGGACAACGTGATGGAATATGCGCTGCGCACCGTCAGAAGCGGGCTGACGCCAAACCCCGACATGATGTGCAACAAGATGATAAAGTTCGGCTACTTCGAGCAGCGTTGGGGCAAGGACTTCGACATAACAGCCACAGGACACTACGCCACGACCACCGTTGTCGACGGGCGCAAATATCTCGCCACGGCGGTCGACCCGGTGAAGGACCAGACCGACTTCCTCGCGCAGATTTCCTACGAGCAGCTGTTGCACCTGACGTTCCCCATCGGCTCGATGCCGAAGGAGGAGGTGAGGCGCATGGCGCAGCAGGCGAAACTGCCCAACGCCTACCGCAAGGACAGCCAGGGAATATGCTTCCTCGGAAAGATTAACTACAACGACTTCATACGCCGCCATCTGGGCGAGAAGAAGGGCAACATCATCGAGCTGGAGACAGGCAAGAAAATCGGCGAGCACCGCGGATTCTGGTTCCACACCATCGGACAGCGCAAGGGCTTGGGGCTGAGCGGAGGCCCGTGGTATGTGGTGAAGAAGAACGTGGCTGACAACACTATCTACGTCAGCCGCGGATACGACACCGACAAGCAGTATGGCAAGACGCTTCACCTCGACGAGATGCACTTCATCAGCGGAAACCCGTGGGAGGGACAGACCGAGCCGGTCGACATCATGTTCAAGAACCGCCACACGCCGGTGTTTATGAAGGCGCGCTTCGTGCCTCTCGGCGGAAGGGAATACGTCATCGAATCGGAAGAGAAGGTGCAGGGCATCGCCCCCGGACAGTTTGCCGTGGTCTACGACGCCACCGGTCACCTCTGCTACGGCAGCGGAATCATCACCGGACAGAAAGTGGTAATCTAACAACAAAAACAGCCGCGACATGACCGACAGAGTGAAAATCAGCGTGATGGGCATCACCCACAGCCAGATACAGAAAGGCGCCTACGCCGTGCTCCTCACCGAGGACGGCGGACCTCACCGCATCCCCGTGGTGGTGGGCATCGCCGAAGCACAGTCGATAGTGGCATGGATGGAGCGCGTCAACCTGCCGCGCCCGCTCACCCACGACTTGTTCCGCTCGGTGACACGCGCCTTCGGCATCAGAGTGAAAGAGGTGTTTGTCAGCAAGTTTGAGAAAGGAATATTCTACTCCGAAATCACGTTTGCCGACGGCGACCGCGAAGTGGTGGTCGACGCGCGCACATCCGACGCGCTCGCCATCGCCCTGCGCTCGCACGCCCCCATCTACACCACCCGCGAGGTAATCGATGAGACAGGATTCATCGCCGAGGGGTTTGACGACGCGCCGGCTGCCGACAGCGACACCACCACCGTCGACGACGCAAGCCTGCTGCCGCTCAACCGCCTTGCCGAGGAGGAGCTGCAACGCATGCTCGCAAAGTGCATCAGCACGGAGGAGTATGAGCGCGCGGCGGAGATAAAGGCTGCCATCGACGAGAAACGCAGGCAGCAGAAACAAGAAAAAATCTAACAAAAAAATACAGAAAAACTTATGAGAAATCTACGTACAAGGTTTGCGATAATGAACTTCATGCAGTTCGCTGTGTGGGGTTCTTACCTTACCTCAATGGGAACCTACCTGTTCAGCATCGGAATGGGTGAACACATCGGAATGTTTTACGCAATGCAGGGCATCGTGTCGCTCTTCATGCCGGCGCTGATGGGAATCCTCGCCGACCGCTACGTCCCGGCACAGAAGCTGCTGAGCGCGTGCCACATCATCGCCGCCGCATTCATGATTGCCGCGGGCTACTACGGCATGACCACCGGCAGCGAGGCGCAGTTTGCAACGCTGTTCACGCTCTACTCCTGCAGCGTGGCGTTCTACATGCCTACCCTCTCGCTCTCCAACTCCGTTGCCTACAGCGGACTTGAGGGTGCCGGACTCGACCCCGTGAAGGTGTTCCCGCCGATACGCACACTCGGCACCGTCGGTTTCATCTGCATGATGTGGTTTGTCGACCTGATGGGCTATCAGCAGAACTACAACCAGTTCTTCGCCTGCGGCGCCGTGGGTCTGCTCTTCGGTGCCTACGCGCTGACGCTCCCACCATGCCCAGTAAGCAACGACGGCGGAAACTCGGTGGCTCAAGCCCTCGGCCTCGACGCCTTCAAGCTGTTCAAGCAGAAACGCATGGCGATATTCTTCATCTTCTCGATGCTCCTCGGCGTGTCGCTGCAGATTACCAACGGATTCGCCAACACCTATATCACGAGCTTCGGCTCGATAGCCGAATATCAGGGCACGTTCGGCGTTGAGCACGCCAACATGCTGATTTCGCTGTCGCAAGTGTCTGAGACGCTCTGCATCCTGCTCATCCCGTTTGTAATGAGCCGTTTCGGCATCAAACGTGTGATGATCATCGCGATGCTGGCATGGGTGTTCCGCTTCGGGCTCTTCGGCTTCGGCAACCCGGGCAGCGGAGTCTGGATGTTTGTCCTCTCGATGATTGTCTACGGCGTGGCGTTCGACTTCTTCAACGTCTCCGGCTCGCTCTTCGTCAACCAGGAAGTGAGCGGCAAGCTGCGCTCGAGCGCGCAGGGACTCTTCGTGCTGATGACAAACGGCGTGGGTGCCACGGTGGGCACTCTCGGCGCGCAGGCGGTGATCAACAACTTCGTCGACATGACGTCGATGGCGCCGCAGGTGGAAGGATGGCAGACGTCATGGCTCATCTTCGCCGGCTACGCTCTCGCGGTGGCTCTGCTGTTCATGGTGGTGTTCGACTCCGGAAAGAAACGCCAGCCCACAGAAAAACTGACAAGATAAAGAAAAAACAACGTAAAAAATCAATATGCATCGATTTTATGCTCCCGACATTACCACGACAATGCTGCTCCCCGACGAGGAGGCGCAGCATTGCGTGCGCGTGTTGCGGTTGAAAGAGGGCGAAGAGGTGGAGGTGGTCGACGGAAAAGGGCATCTCCATCTGTGCCGCATCCTGAACGCCAACGCCAAAAACTGCGCTGTGGAGATTGTCGGAACAACCGACGTGAAGCCCCACTGGGGATGCCGCATCACGGTGGCTATCGCTCCGACAAAAAACATGGACCGCATGGAATGGATGGCGGAGAAGGTGACGGAGATGGGCGTTGACCGCATCGTGCCGCTCCTGTGCCGATACTCGGAGAGGAAGGTGCTGAAGACGGAACGCCTGCGCAAAATCCTCGTGGCGGCGATGAAGCAGTCGCTGAAGGCTACGCTGCCGCAGCTCGACGACCTCACGCCGTTTGACGATTTCATGAAGGCTCTCCCCGACGGACAGCGGTTCATTGCCTACTGCGACCCCGCAATCCCGAGGCGCGACTTCGTGAAGGAATGCCTTCCGGAGAGCGACGTGACGATTCTGGTGGGACCCGAAGGCGACTTCAGCCAGCCCGAGATACGCGCGGCTCTCGATGCCGGATTCATCCCCGTGAGCCTCGGCGACAGCCGTCTGCGCACAGAAACGGCGGGCGTGTTTGCCTGCGCCGCAATCCACACGATAAACCAATTGAAAAAATGATAGAACAACTCAAAAACTCTGCCTCAGGCAACTTCTTCCTGCTCGCAGGCCCTTGCGTGATAGAGGGCGAACAGATGGCTATGGACATCGCCGGACAAATAGTGGAAACCACCCGTCGGCTGGGCATCCCTTACGTGTTCAAAGGAAGCTACCGAAAGGCGAACCGCTCGCGGATAGACTCGTTTACGGGCATCGGCGACATAAAGGCGCTCGAAGTGCTGAAAAAGGTGGGACAAACCTACAACATCCCCGTGGTGACCGACATCCACGCCGCCGAAGAGGCTGCGATGGCTGCAGAATATGTCGACGTGCTGCAAATTCCGGCGTTCCTATGCCGACAGACCGACCTGCTCGTGGCGGCGGCGCGAACCGGAAAGACGGTCAACATCAAGAAGGGACAGTTTCTGTCGCCGGAGGCTATGGAATTCGCAGTGCAGAAGGTGAAGGACTCGGGCAACAACGACGTGGCGATAACCGAGCGCGGAACGACGTTCGGCTACCAGGACCTGATTGTGGACTACCGCGGAATCCCTACGATGCGCCGGTTCGCACCAGTGATTCTCGACGTGACACACTCGCTGCAGCAGCCAAACCAGACGTGCGGCGTGACGGGCGGACTGCCCCACCTCATCGAGACAATGGCGCGATGCGGAATCGCTGCCGGTGTCGACGGTCTGTTTATGGAGACGCATCAGAACCCAGCGGTGGCGAAGTCGGACGGGGCAAACATGCTGCCGCTCGACCGCATGGAGGGACTGCTCGAACGGCTGTCGGCGCTGCGCATGGCTGTAAACGAAATAAACCGCTGATGGGACGCATTCTCGCTATCGACTACGGACGGAAGCGCACGGGAATAGCCGTGACCGACACGCTGCAGATTGTGGCAAACGGTCTCACCACCGTGCCCACCCATCAGCTGCTCACGTTTCTGAAGCAATATGTGGCGAAAGAGCCCGTGGAACGGATTGTCGTGGGGCTGCCGAAGCAGATGAACAACGAGCCGTCGGAGAGCATGCGCTACATCAAGCCGTTTCTCGCCCAGCTGGCTAAGGAAATGCCGCAGATGCCGGTGGAAATGTACGACGAGCGGTTCACATCGGTGATTGCCCACCGCGCCATGCTCGACGGAGGAATGAAGAAGACGGCGCGCCGCGACAAGGCGATTGTCGACGAGATTTCTGCCACAATCATCCTCAACGACTTCCTCGAGAGCCGCCGCTAACGGAAAAAAAGACAAAAACGAAAGAAGAATATATGATACTACCTATTTATTTATACGGTCAGCCCGTACTCAGACAGGAGGCCGACGATGTGGATGAAAACTATCCCGACCTGAAAAAACTGGTCGAAAACATGTACGAAACGATGTACGAATCGGACGGCGTAGGACTCGCCGCACCGCAAATCGGTTTGCCGATACGGCTGATCGTAATCGACGCCGACGTGCTCAAAGACACGTTCCCTGAGCTTGAGGGTGTGAAAATGACTCTCGTCAACCCGGAACTCGACATCCTGACCGACTCTCCGACAGTGAGCCGCTCGGAGGGATGCCTCAGCCTCCCCGGACTCAGCGAAAACGTAGTGCGCCACGAGAAGGTGCGCCTCAACTGGCTCGACACCGACTTCGTGGAGCACGAGCAGGTGTTTGAGGGATTCCTCGCGCGAATCATCCAGCACGAATACGACCACCTCGACGGAATCCTCTACGTTGACCGCATCTCGCCGATACGCAAACAGCTGATAAAGACAAAACTGAACAACATCGCCCGCGGACGAGTGCGCTGCGACTACAAAATCAAAGAAACACGAAAACACTAAGAAACATCAACCAAAATCAGAAAAAATTATGGCTGACGACAAGAAAGTGATATTCTCAATGGTGGGAGTGAGCAAAATCTACCCTCCACAGAAACAAGTGCTCAAAGACATATACCTGTCGTTCTTCTACGGCGCGAAAATCGGAATCATCGGTCTGAACGGTGCCGGAAAGTCGACGCTGCTGAAGATTATCGCGGGTATCGACAAGCAGTATCAGGGAGAAGTGGTATTCTCCCCGGGATACAGCGTAGGATACCTGGAGCAGGACCCGAAACTCGACCCTTCGAAAACCGTCAAGGAAATCGTGCAGGAGGGCGTGCAGCCGGTGCTCGACCTGCTGAAGGAATTCGACCAGGTGAACGAGAGCTTCGCCGACCCCGACGTGCTTGAGGACCCCGACAAGATGGACAAGCTGATAAACCGGCAGGCGGAGCTGCAGGACAAGCTCGACGCAGCCGACGCATGGAACATCGACAACAAGCTGGAACGCGCTATGGACGCGCTGCGCTGTCCGCCGGAAGACCAGAACGTGGCAACACTGTCGGGTGGCGAACGCCGACGCGTGGCGCTGTGCCGACTGCTGCTGCAAAACCCCGACATTCTGCTGCTCGACGAGCCTACCAACCACCTCGACGCTGAATCGATCGACTGGTTGGAGCAACACCTGCAACAGTATCCGGGCACGGTGATATGCATCACCCACGACCGATACTTCCTCGACCACGTGGCGGGATGGATTCTCGAACTCGACCGAGGCGAGGGAATCCCCTGGAAGGGAAACTACAGCTCTTGGCTCGACCAGAAGACAAAACGGATGGCGCAGGAGGAGAAGCAGGCAAGCAAACGGCGCAAGACGCTCGAACGCGAGCTGGAATGGATTCGCATGGCGCCGAAAGCGCGTCAGGCAAAAGGAAAGGCGCGTCTGTCAAGCTACGACCGACTGCTCAACGAGGACCAGAAGGAACGCGAGGAGAAACTCGAGATCTTCATCCCCAACGGTCCGCGCCTCGGAAACAAGGTTATCGAGGCTCAACACGTGGCGAAGGCTTTCGGCGACAAGGTGCTGTTTGACGACCTCAACTTCATGCTGCCGCCTAACGGCATTGTCGGCGTGATCGGTCCGAACGGTGCCGGAAAAACTACGCTCTTCAAACTCATCATGGGGATGGAACACGCCGACAAGGGTACCTTTGAAGTGGGCGAGACGGTGAAAATTGCCTACGTCGACCAAAACCACAAGGACCTCGACCCCGAAAAGACGGTCTACCAGGTGGTGTCGGGCGGCACCGAACTCTTCCGCATGGGCGGACGCGACGTGAACGCACGCGCATACCTCTCGAAATTCAACTTCGCGGGTGCCGACCAGGAGAAGAAAATCGGTATGCTCTCCGGCGGTGAGCGCAACCGTCTGCACCTGGCTATGGCACTGAAGGAGGAAGGCAACGTGCTGCTGCTCGACGAGCCGACCAACGACATCGACGTGAACACGCTGCGCGCGCTGGAGGAAGGCTTGGAAAACTTTGCCGGATGCGCAGTAGTCGTAAGCCACGACCGATGGTTCCTCGACCGAATCTGCACCCACATCCTCGCCTTCGAGGGCGACAGCCAGGTGTTCTTCTTCGAGGGCACCTACACGGAGTATGAGGAGGACAAGCGCCGACGCATGGGCGACGTGGAGCCGCACCGCATACGCTACCGCAAGCTGATGGAATAATCCCACACAAACGCGCACACCGACGCGCTGAAAAAAGAAATGTCGCAGACCCACCCCACCGGTGCGTCTGCGACATTTCTGCATATTTATGACTTTAACTCAAGCCTTCGATAAGACCATCCTTGATTCTGATGTTGAGAGCCATAGGCTTCTTCGGCAGTCCGGGCATCGTCATGACATCTCCGGTCAGTACTACGACAAAGCCCGCCCCGGCAGATACATAGGCCTCCCTGACAGAAAGCTCGAAGCCCTGCGGTCTTCCCAGCAGCTTCGGATCATCCGAGAGCGAATACTGGTTCTTTGCCATGCAGACCGGAAGATTGCCAAAGCCCATCTGTGTTATATGGTCGAGCTCCTTCTTTACCTTTGCATCGTAAGTAACACCATCTGCACCATATATTTCTTTTGCAACTTTTTCACCAACGTAGCGATAATGCCATGATTCATATTCATAACCTGTGATGTTTTCTTTATTTTTTGGATATCTTAATATAAATCCATATTTGTAAGCATTTTTTTGTAACCATTTAAATTCATCTGTATTTTCAAATTCATTCATAACTACATTGTTTGTTACAATATCAAGAGCAAGTCCCGTTTCATGTTCACTAGATCCAGCTCTGGCAGCTTTATTATCTGCCCATTCTTCACCATGTGCTTCTGCATATTCTTTCCATACAGCATCTTGTACTTCATAGTCACGATAAGAAGAGTTGACAATAAGTAGAAGTCCTTCTTCTTTTGCATCATTCCACATAGAACGATATTTTTCATAAACATGTTTAGATATTTCGTTTCCTTCGTATGAAAATTGATTACTAATTGGAACAATATTTTTTGGTTTAAAATCTTTTGTTAATTTATAATATTTATTTACTAACATTAAATCGCCTTTAGATGTATCAGTTTTTTCCATTTTTTCATAAAAATCTCTATCACGATTTACATTTACTAAACTAACTGCCTCTTTTACTGTTACATCAGTATTTTCTTTTAGATATTTTAGATAACGATCTAGATTTTTTTCCATATAATATTTTTGTTGCAATAGTTTTGGAATATTTGGTTCTAGTTTTTTATCTTTAATTAATTTTGATAATTTTTCTTTATCATATTTTTTTAATAAGATATCTGTTTCTTGTTCACTGTAACCAATCTTCAAGAGTTTATAAGTATCACTCATACGATAACGAATTTCTTTAATTGCAAAAAATCCTCCAACTCCAATTATAATAATCAGAAGTGCAATAATAATAGGTCCTTTTTTTATTCTTCTTTTTGTTTGATACATATCATCACCCTAATAACATTATAACCAAAAAAGTAGAAATTTACAATTATGATTACTAGAAAATAAAAACTTTGTTCTAGTATGAAAGGTAAATTCATAAAACTTATTAGAGGTGAATTATGAGAAAAGGTTTTATGTTGTTGTTAGGAATTTTGATGATGTTTCCATGGTGTGTGAAAGCAAGTAATTTAAATTTGGCAGAAAATGCGAAAAGTGCAATTTTAATTGATGCAAGTACTGGGAATATTATTTATGAAAAAAATGCTCATGAAAAGTTAGCTCCAGCTTCTATGACAAAAATGATGAGTATGTTACTGATTATGGAGGCAATAGATCGAGGAGAGTTAAAATGGAATCAAATGATTACAGCTAGTGAAAATGCTTCAAGTATGGGAGGAAGTCAAATTTTACTGGAAACTGGGGAAAAAATGTCAGTCAAAGATTTATTTAAAGGAATCGCTGTTGCTTCTGGTAATGATGTGATAGTAACCAAAAAGCAGTCGCTAGTTATAAGCGAAGAAATAATAATATAACTATTTTTAAACCTTATGTTTTAAAGTATTATTATAAGCTTTATATGTAAGCCAAGTATTTGGCTTTTTTTTTGTATACTAGGAATTTGCTTTGTAAAATGAAAAATATCAGAATGTTGCAAAATTGTTAAAAAAATGATATTATTAGCAAAAATTCTTGTATTAGGAGTGAGGGAGTGATTTTGTGCCATTATTTTCTATTATAGTACCAACTTATAATGTAGAAAAATATATAACTGATTGTTTAAATAGTATTGTAAAACAAAATTTTAAAGATTATGAGGTAATAATTATTGATGATGGTTCGACTGATAACACTTTGAATATTGTTACTAAATTTTGTGATAAATATGATAATTTTTATTTATTTAAGGAAGGGCATAGTGGTGTTTCTGCTGCAAGAAATATTGGATTAAATAAATCTAAAGGACATTATATAATGTTTTTAGATAGTGATGATTTTATTGATTCTAATAGTTTGCTTTATATTTCTAAGGTTATTGCTGAGACTCATAAAGATGCTTATGTATCAAATTTTAAAACAGTTAATAGTGATGATTGTGATAGACAGTTGTATGATCGTCAAATTGATTGTAAAATGATTGATGAAAAAAGAATGCCTGTTGTATTAGATTATATAAAGACTAGTAAGATAATTTTTACTGTTTGGAGATTTATAGTAAAAAGAGATTTAATTATGAAACATAAATTATTTTTTATAAAAAGCATTGTTCATGAAGATGAAGAGTGGGTTGTAAAAATGTTATGTCATATTAAAAATTTACATTATATAGATATACAATATTATAATTATCGATTGCATAATAATTCTATAACTACATCTTTAAATTTATTTAATGTTTTTTGTTATTATGATATTGTTGCTATATTAACTAAATATGCAACTTTAGAAAAGACAAAATATAAAAAGGATTTTTATTTATTTTATGCAAAAAAATTGTCGAAATATGCCACTAAATTGATTTCGACTGTTTATGATGATCATACAAACAAAGTAAAAAAGAAAAATATATTAATTTTTGGTGGTAGTAGATGTGGTAAAAGTACGTTAGCTAGAAGAATTTCTAGAAAATTTAATTATAATTTAATATCTTTAGATTTTATAATTACTGCTTTTCAATATGGAATGCCTGATTTAAAGATTAATCATTTACGTAGAGATGAGTTTATGTTAAATGATGTTTCTAGTTTTATGTACAGTTATATTAGGGCTTTAAATCATGATAGTAAAAATTCTTATGATGTTAACTATGTTATAGAAGGTTGTTATTTGAAGCTAGATGATTTTATAGAGCAATTTAATTTTAATAATTTTATGGTAATAGTTTTAGGCTATGATGATAGTGCTGTTCAATTATTTGAAGATATAAGAAATCATGATACTATAAAAGATTGGACAAAAAAATTATCTGATGATGAGTTATTAGAATATTGTAATAGGGTAATTGATGATTGTAAACAATTAAAAGCGTATTGTTTAAAACATAAGATACCATATTTTGATATGTCTGGTGACAGAGATGAAAAAATTTTCTCAATAATAGATCAGGTGAGGATAGAAAATGGTTTATGATAATAAATTAATAAATAAATTTTTTGATGGGTTAAAAAAAACAGAAAATATATCGCTTCAATCAATAAACTATCAGCATAATTCAATTAACGGAGTTTTATTTAAAGATAATAAAAAAATTTTTTTTAAAGTTATTTCTAGAAATGAAGTATTGAGAGAAAATGATTCTATTAAAATATGCAGTTCTTTATTTCCGGTTATGGAACAGACAGATGTATATTTATTTAATGATAATTTTTGCGTAGTTTTGTATAATTATGATATGAATGTAGAAATAAACAAGGGACTTTTAAATGATTATTTTGTGGATAATGATTTTAATCAATCATATGATGAAACTCCTATTTCTAAAATTCTAAGTTTTTATGAAAAAAGTTCTAGAATTTCTAAAAAGATTAAAAAGGCTCCAATCGATATTTTTTTCCGTGATAGAGTGTTATCAAGATTGAATAAATGGTATAAAAATAATGATGATTTTTGTAAAACTGTAATTTTCAATGGTCAAAAGAGTGTTACTACTGAAAAAATAATTGAGGATACTGTTTTATATTTTCAATCAATTAAAGAACATGACGGCTTTATTACTCAAGGTGATCATAACGTTTTGAATATATCAACTACTCCATATTTTTTTGATGTCAGTTCAGCTGGATATAATTATGCAATTGGTGAGTTTGCAATGTGTTTTATATCTATATTGTTATTCGATCAGTATATTTGCCCAAAATATCATAAAGAATCTTATAAAAATCATGAAAAGATATTTGATTTGTTGGATAATTATAAACCTCAAATCAATTATAATATAAGTGATCATAATATTGTTATTAATTGTGAATTTAAAATAAGTAAAGTTAGAAGAACATATATTTTGAAATTTTTAGATATTGTAAGAGATTTTGATATATATAACGATTTAATATATTTTATTATAATGCGATTGCTTTGTATATTTAATATTAATACTTTTGATAAAGATGATTATTATTATATTTTGTTTTTGATACATTGGTTTTATTCAGAATTGTCTGATTTAAATTATAATAAATTAAGAAACACAATATTAAAAATGAGTCTTTATGTTGAATAAATTATTTTTTGAAGGAAAGGAGCTAATTAGAATATGAAAAATGATATTATTATAACAGGTGGTGCAAACGGTATAGGATTGGAATGTGCGAAATTGTTTAAATCTAAAGGTTATAATGTTTTTGTTTTAGATGTTGACAAAATAGAAGGGCAAAAATTATTGAAATATGGAATAAATTATTACTTTTGTGATGTTTCATCCGAGAATAATGTAAATTCTGTTGCTAGTTTGTTGTCTTCACAAATTAGTCAATTACATGTTATTATCAATTGTGCAGCGATTCAAATTGAAGAAGACTTTGAGAATTATAATCAAAAAAGTTGGCAAAATGTTATAAACATAAATTATTTTGGTGTATGTAATATAATTCATGCTTTTTCGAAATTTTTGTCAGAAAATTCTACAATATTAAATTTAATATCAGTTCATTCATTTAAGCCAAGAACAAAAAAATATGCTTATGACTCTTCAAAAAGTGCAGTTGAAATATTAACAAAAGAATTGGCTTTAGAATTTGCACCACATAAAATTACTGTTAATGCGTTATCATTAGGAGCAGTAGAAACGAAAATAAATAATATTTGGCTGACTCATGGTGAGCAAAAAGAGATAGCTAGAAATAAAGTCCCATTAAAAATTGTTTTTACTCCTACGCAAATTGCTAATTTTGTTTATGTTATAATTAAAGTGTTTTCTAAGTATACGACTGGTTCAGTTTTTGTTGTTGATGGTGGAAGAAGTTTAATTTAATTTATTATGAAAGGAAGTTTTTTATGAATATTAGGGTACGAGGTATTATTATTGATGATGATTGTTTGTTATTGATAAAAAGGGTTAGATATGAAAATAATAAAGAGAATATTTATTATGTTATCAATGATAAACATATTGCTTTATATAAAGTAAATGGTGTTCAGGTGGTACAGCAAACCCGGAAAATTACCGGTATGGTAACCGATAAGGACGGGGAACCGATTCCGGGTGCCAATATCGTGGAAAAAGGGAGTACGACCAATGGAACCATTACGGATATGAACGGTAGATATTCTCTATCTGTTC
>ENA-ORNF01002368-ORNF01002368.1-human-gut-metagenome-genome-assembly--contig:-NODE-2368-length-14237-cov-6.858765_pt1 | contig 14237 bp, 12 predicted proteins | sample MGYA00242110_ERZ509012 | MGnify/ENA primary metagenome ERZ509012 (study PRJEB26280, sample SAMEA2338714) | human gut metagenome | biome: human gut; feature: human-associated habitat; material: faeces...
AAATGCAGAGATACGAGTAAAGTTAAAGCAGGTTCCTAAAAATGAAAGTCTTATTTTGGTCGCAACCGGACAGAAGATAGGAGAGGGATTTGATTTCCCAAGACTTGATGTGTTGATGCTTGCTGCGCCGGTATCCTTTGAAGGACGTTTGGAGCAGTATGTAGGAAGATTAAATCGTGATTATGAAGGGAAAGAAGCTGTTTATGTATATGATTACATTGATGCTCATGTGAGATTCTTTAATAAAATGTACGGCAAAAGGTTGAAAACATACAAGCGAACCGGATTTTCCATATGGACGGGTGATGAACATACTAAGCAGATAATTAATGCTATATATGATTCTGGTAATTATACGGAAAAATTCGAGCAGGATATTGTAGAAGCGGAGAAATCAATTGTGATTTCCAGCCCGGATATACGACAGGACAAAATTGACAGATTGTTATTATTAGTAAAAGAACGTCAGGAAAAAGGTATACATGTAACTGTCATCACGACAGACCCGGAAGAAGTGGTTTATGGTAGTGCAGATGTATGTTATGGCTTGATTAACGAGATGAAACAAGTGGGAATAAATGTAGTGACGAAGGCAGAAGTTGAAGAACGATTTGCTGTTATAGATGATGAATTGGTATGGCATGGAGGGATGAATCTGCTTGGGAAGGTAGATATATGGGATAATTTAATGCGTATCAAAAATCATCAGGTGGCAGCGGAACTGTTAGAGATAGCACTTGGTACTACAACAGAATCTGAAGGAGACTGATAACTATATGAAAAAACAACTCAAATGCTACATCTACACCCGTGTATCCACCTCCATGCAGGTAGATGGTTACAGTCTTGATGCACAGAAGGACAAGCTTAGAAAATACGCAGAGTATCAGGAAATGTCTATCGTTGGGGAATATTCGGATGAGGGTAAATCGGGTAAGAGTGTGGAAGGCAGACCACAGTTTAAACAGATGTTATCGGATATAGAAAACGGCAAAGACAATGTTGATTATGTGCTGGTATTTAAGCTGTCACGATTTGGAAGAAATGCCGCAGATGTTTTATCATCATTGCAGAAAATGCAGGATTATGGGGTTAATCTTATCTGTGTAGAGGATGGGATTGACAGTTCCAAGGATGCCGGAAAGCTTATGATATCTGTGTTATCTGCGGTAGCAGAGATAGAGCGTGAGAATATCCTTGTCCAGACAATGGAAGGCCGCCGACAGAAAGCGAGAGAAGGCAGATGGAACGGCGGATTTGCACCATATGGCTATCAGCTGGTAAATGGTGAGCTTATCATTGCAGAGGATGAGGCAGAGATTATCCGTATTATATATGATAAATTCGTCAATACAACGATGGGAATGGCTGCGATAGCTGCATTTTTAAATAACAGTGGTTATAAGAAAAAGCTTCGCCAGAATAACACAATCGAAGGTTTTTCTACATCATTCGTCAAGGGTGTGCTGGACAATCCCATATATTGTGGCAAGCTTGCATTTGGCAGAAGAAAAAATGAGAAGATTCCGGGAACAAGGAATGAATATCATATCGTAAAACAAAAGGATTACTTGTTAAGTGATGGAATTCATGAGGCAATCATATCAGAAGAAATGTGGAATCAGGCACACAGAAAGCGTCAGGAGACAGGTGTTTTACAGGTAAAAACGCACAGCCTTGAACATGAGCATATTTTATCCGGAATTATTAAGTGTCCTGTCTGTGGAAGCGGTATGTATGGCAATGTAAACCGCAAGAAGCATCCGGATGGAGGCTATTATAAGGATTATTTCTATTATGCCTGCAAACACAGGAAGCTTGTGGACGGACACCGCTGTACATATAAAAGACAGTGGAATGAGGACAGGATTAATGCGGCAGTAGAGGAGATAATTCGTAAATTTGTGAAGAATCCAAAGTTTGAGCAGGAAATCCGTAAGCAGATAGGAAGCAGCATTGATACTTCGGAGCTTGATCGGGAATATGATGGATTAAAAGACAGACTGAACCAGACAACCGGGGCGAAAAACAGGCTTGCTGACCAGATGGATCATTTATCCGTATCGGATAAGAATTATGACAAAAAATATAATGACATGCAGGAACGTTTGGACAAGCTATATGATGAAATCACTGATATTGAGAATGCCATGGAAGAAGTCGAAACAAGACTATATAATATCAGGCAGGACAAAATCTCAGAAGATAATGTTTACCAGTTCCTTTTATTCTTTGATAAGCTGTATGATAAATTTACAGATCTGGAAAAGAAGACATTTTTGAAGAGCTTCCTGTCTGATGTATTTATCTATGAGGAAGAGCAAAAGGATGGCAGAATATTAAAAGGTTTCCGGTTTAAATTTCCTATATATATGAATGGCAGAAATGTATTAGGCGTGGATTGGGACAACGAGAGTACAGATGAGACGGTGGTGCTGTTGTCCCACAAAAAAATACACTGAAGATTGAGGTAACAATGAAGCCTGATGAAGAGAGTAATTACACACCAGAGGAAAAGGTAACTTATCAGAAAATTAAGGCTTACATTTTTGAAAAATATGGATTTAAAATGTCATTATTGTACATTGCACAGATTAAAGATAAGTGTGGTCTTGGTAAAGAACGTACTGGAAGAAAAATGATAAGACAAAGGAGCAACAGTGTACACCTGAAAGGGAAATAGAGATGAACTGTTAATGAGTGTTAAATTTACACCTACTCAGCCAGATGTCATGAAAATAGTCGAAAAATTAACAGAAAAATAATGGTTATTGAAAAGCACAGGTAATGCTTTAATCAAAATATCGGAAGAAAACAATACATTTTTGAATTTTTGCATTAAGAACGATAAGAATTATAAGAAAAAGATGCACAAAGCAACAAACTACATATCGGCAAAATATATCTTGACTATATACGATAAAACATAGATATATTTTGCCGATAGAGGTATAATAATTCCGAAAATATTTAGACGGTATATATCTTTGAACTGGATATCATTGGAATATAAGATGTTACACTAAATGTTGATGATATTGTGGAGACATCCAATTATTTTAAATGTATAGACCTAATTATCGACATGGAAGTCTATAAACTCAAAAACCTATCTAACACCACCACCCCAACGGAGGACAAAAAATGAACATCAGAAAAGCAACAAAAGAAGATCTATCGCGTATTGCCGAAATCTTTGTTTTCAATAATCGAATCAACTATTTCCCGATATTTAAGCAGGAGGATTTTTCATTTGGAGAATTGCAGGTAGTATCACTGATAGAAAATTATTTTGGAAAAACAGAGATCATGGACACGCTATTTGTAGCAGAAGACAACGGGATCATCAAAGGCTTTATGGAAATTCGGGGAACGGAAATAGGTAAATTATATGTTGAGCCATGCTTTCAAAGTGGCGGTGTAGGAGATGTGTTGATAAAATATGCCATTCAAAATCTGCATGTGGATTTTTTATGGGCATTAGAAAAAAATACAAGAGCCCGTGCATTTTATAATTGTCATGGATTTATCGAAACCGGAGAAAAAGAATATGAAGAGGGTACCACGGAGTATTTGTTAAAGTTAGTACGCAGGGAAAAGGTATAGTAACGGCAATCCCTCTCCATCCTCCCATTGAAAGCCACCCTAAACCATGCTATACTCAAACTATAAGCACATCTTACAAATACGAGATAGGATGCAGTAACAAAAAGCAATCGGAAAATTATTTACAGAAAGGAAAATGTGATGAAAAAGAAAGTATTGGCGTTATTTATGGCAGTTAGTCTGGCATCCGCTTCATTGCCGATGACAGTACTGGCAACGGAAACGAGCAATGTTTCCCAGCAGGAGGAACTGGGTATTGCAGAGGACTCTGAAACAACAGAAGAGACGGAACTGACAGAAGCAGACAACGAAAGAGAGTCAGAAGAAGAAACGGAGTCAACAAAGGCTCAAAAGACAGCCGAGGCCACAGAGACACAAAAGACAGCTGAAGCAACAGAGACAATAGAGCAGCAAGGGACTGTCGAAGTAACCGAGACCACAGAGCAGCCGGAAACAGAAAAAGAAACAGAAGCTTTTAAAGAGCAGGACAAGTCAGAAGCTTTAGAGGTAGAGACAGAGGAAGCAGACAAACAGAGAATTTCGATAGAAGAAGTTCTTAAGAACAGAGCAGGTGGACTTGCATCTGTACAGGGAACAGCATTATCCCAAGCACAAGCAGGACAGTTAAAACAGGTTAACCGGGGGGGGATTCATACATATGGTTCTGCCATATATCTTACAGAGTGGGATAAGTATTCCTCCAATTATATTTACAACAATTTAGACAGTGATGAGCAGGCCTTCTGGGATAAATTGGATTATGTATGTTGTTTGTATCTGATAAGTGGAGAAGATGCGGTTAGCACCAGTGGGATGATCATACCGGACTATGAAATTAGCTATGCTCCGCTATCTTTAGAGCGAGCAGTGGAAATCTTTTTAATGTTTAATTATTCCAATCCACAGTATTATTTTATCAATGGCGGATATGCGTATATTGAGCCAAGTAGTATTCTTTTACCGACATTTTATCAGGAGTTCCAGAGTGGAAGTGAGCGCAGTAAGGCAACACAGGCAATGAAGAATCAGATCACATCCTGTGAGAGTGCAATTGCGGCAGCGGGAAATGCAGAGCAGAAAGCAAAAGTGGCTCATGATTACATAGTAAAAAAAGTGGAGTATGATGATAATTATCTGACAAATCCGGAAAATCCATTCCATCAGAGTGCATATAGTGTATTCTGCGATGATCACAGTGTTTGCGCAGGTTATACAAAAGCATTTGAAATATTGATGAATGGAGCCGGAATTGATACCATAGCAGTTCTCAGCACGGACCATGCATGGAACATGATAAAGATCAATGATTCCTGGTATCACATGGACTGTACCTGGGACGACATGGATGGCTATAGCGGATATGCGATGATCTACAATTTCTTTAACCGAAGCGAGGCTGTCATAAGATCAGATGGTACTCATGAGATCGAATCCATGTTTAACGGAAAACTTCCGGCAAGTACCTTAGATTCCGGTGCAGGAAATACCAGTATTGGAAAATGTGCAACACCGTCTAAGAAAACCGCTGCACCGGAGATTACCTGTAAAGCAGTACAAAATGGGGTACAGGTTACCATAAACAGTGCAACTCCAAATACGGAGATTTATTATACAGTGAATGGGCAGGACGCATTCTCTTCCTATACAAAGAGTCAGCGTTATAAACAACCGTTTATCATATCCAAAGAAACAAGTATTAAGGCAATTGCCGTAAAGGATACCTACTGGAACAGTGACCAGACCGAAAAAACAGTAGATGGAAGAATCTATACTGTAAACTTTAAGTCAAATGGTGGCAGCAGTGTTTCCAAACAATATGTGCAGCATAACAAGACCATCAAGAAGCCGTCAAATCCAAAGCGGAGCAAGTATACTTTCGTTGGTTGGTATTCAGATTCAAAACTGACCAAAGCATGGGATTTTAATACAAAGATCACATCCGGTAAAACATTGTATGCAAAGTGGAAAAAGATCAGCTTAAAGAAGGCAGTGATTTCAAAAGTGAAGAATGTTTCCGGTAAAAAGTTAAAGGTTACCGTGAAAAAAGTAAACGGGGCAGACGGATACCAGATCCAGTATTCCACAAAGTCCAATATGAAATCTGCAAAGACCGTGACCTCAAGCAAGAAAACGAAGACGATTTCAAAGTTATCTAAGGGTAAAAAATATTACGTTCGTGTCAAAGCCTATAAGAAAGATTCTACCGGTAAAAAGGTAGCCGGAAAATGGAGTAAGGTAAAGAAGGTTAAAGTAAGCAAGTAAAAGCGATAAATTTTTAGACATATTGTGCCGAAATAAATAGTAGGTAAAAGGATTTACCAAATCATAAAATCAGGGAGGAATCAATATGAACACAAACACAGTGGCACAATCTGACTATGCAGCAAATGCATATACGGAAAACGTGCAGCAGACAACGAAAAAGTCAGCCGTTACAACTGGAAAGACCATCGGAGATCCACAGTTGAGCGAAAAAGCCCAGAAGTATTATGAGCAGTTGAAAAAGAAATTTTCCAATATGGATTTTATTCTGGTCAGCGCTGACAAAAAAGAAGAGGCACAGGCAAATGCAGCACAGTATGCAAATGCAAATCACACCGTTGTATTGATCGATACAGACAAGATTGAGAAAATGGCAGAGGATGAAGCCTACCGTAAAAAATATGAAGGAATCATCAGTGGAGCACAGATGCAGCTTGCACAGATCAAAAACGGACTTGGTAGCAATGCATCCAGTGTCAAGGGATATGGGATCAAGATCAACGACAATGGAACAGCATCTCTGTTTGCCGTAATAGACAAGTCTTTAGCTGCCCAGAAAGAGAGAATTTCCAAAAACGCAAAAGAGCGTGCTGAAGAGAAAAAAGCAGCTGAGAAAAAGGCAGACAAAAAGAAAGCGGAAGAAAAGCAGAAAATGAAAAATGACAAGAGCCAAAAGACAGAGGAAAAAGGTGATTATGTCACAGTCACGGCTTCAAGCGTAGAGGAGTTATTGAAAAAAATCAATGATACCATGTACGACAGTATGAGTGATTATGTAAAGACACCGCAGGAACAGCTCTTAGGTCAGCACATTAATTTTTCTGCATAAAAAAATCATTTTTCCATATGCTATCCGAAAAAGAAGGAAGGATGCAGGATGGAGAAGCGAAAAGAGACAGAATGTGCTGTTGGAAACAGACAGGATGAAGAAGAAATATTAAAGACTTATCAGACCGAAGATTATGACTATCTGGCAAATTCAGCAACCGGAATGGATTGCACGGGACTCATGCACCGGACACCTTCCGATGAGAATGAGATGGAGTCTTATCAGGAGGTCTACCAGTATCTGCCACCGAACGTCCGGGTAGATGCAATGGATGGAAAAGACAGTCACAAATAGCAGGGAGGGCAGATTTGCCCTCTCTGTTTGTATTAGATGAAGTGCAATGCTTGCAAAGCCCTAAAAAAGAGTATAGAATGAATGAGGATTTGTGAAATGGAAACAGTATTACAGTGAGGAGAAAAAATTTATGTATGGTTTTGGTGAATTAATTAGTGTTTTGAAGAAAAATCCGAAGACGATCGTCTTTACAGAGGGAACCGATCCTCGTATCTTAGAGGCATCTTCCCGCTTACTGGCAAGTAACTTTCTTCATCCGATCCTGATAGGAAATGAGGACGAGATTTATAAAGGGGCAGAGGAAAGTGGATTTAATATCCGCGGAGCAGAGATCATTGACCCTGAAAAATTTGACCGTATGGATGAGATGGTAGACTTATTCTGCGAGCTTCGTAAAAGCAAAGGTGTTACAAAAGAGCAGGCACGTCAGACCCTGTCACATGCTAACTATTTTGGAACGATGTTAGTAAAAATGGGAGTGGCAGATTCACTCTTAGGTGGTGCAACCTATTCAACAGCAGATACCGTGCGTCCGGCATTACAGTTGATCAAGACAAAGCCGGAAAACAAGATCGTATCATCCTGCTTTATTTTAGTACGTCCGAGAGCTACCGGTGAAAACGAGCTGTTAGCAATGGGTGACTGTGCAATTAATATTACACCAAATGAAGAAGAGTTAGTAGAGATCGCACATGAGACAGCAAACTGTGCAAGAATCTTCGGTTTAGAGCCGGAAGTTGCATTCTTAAGCTACTCTACATTTGGTTCCGGTTCCGGCGAGACCGTAGACAAGATGCGTAACGCAGCCGAGATGACCAAGAAAGCATATCCGGAGCTTCCGATTGCAGGAGAGTTACAGTTCGATGCAGCAGTATCTCCAAGAGTGGCTCGCACAAAATGCCCGAATGACCCGGTTGCAGGACATGCCAATACCTTTATTTTCCCGGATATCAATGCAGGAAATATTGGTTACAAGATTGCACAGCGTCTTGGTAACTTTGAAGCCTATGGACCGATTTTACTGGGATTAAATGCACCGGTGAACGACTTATCCAGAGGATGTAATGCAGCAGAGGTATATTCCATGGCAATCATTACTGCAGCGTTAGCATAAAACAACAGATATTCTACCCTTTGGGGTTATAAACGAAATGCTTTAGATTATTTTATGATTTTCAGTATAGTAAGGTGCCCACATATAAGCAGGAGATAAAGGTGCAATGAGAATTACTGACAGAGAAGCAAAGTTCAAAGAACTGAAAGAACAAAGTGATAGCAGAAAATATAAAGATGAGAAACAAAAGAATCTGTTAGCAAATAAAGTTGTTTTTATCGGCTTTTTGGTAACAGAAGTTGCTATGCTTGTGAATCTTGTTGCCTGTATTCAGGATTTTGGTAACTCGGTTTTGGCAATGAGCGGCCTGATCATTGATATCATAGGAATTTTTGCGATTATCGTTACTTATCTTAAAGATAGGGAAAGTGGAGTGATGTTCCGGCTGGGAATGATCCAATTTGTGATTATGTATCTGATCGTGGTCATTGAAAATGGGAATGACTGTATGATGTTTATTCCAATGCCATTGTTAGTTACTGTGATGATGTATAGTCAGCCAAAAAGTACAAAGGTGTTCTGCTGCTTGCTGGCTGTAGTGGATGCGTTAAGATTTATGTTACTATTAACAGGAGTTATTCATTCGTCAAACACAATGAATGAGGAAAGAATGGTATCGGGCCTGGTTCTTGTAACATTACTCGCAATTTATCAGAGCACAAAAGTGTTATGGAGATTTAGCCGGGATAGTGTGGGAGCAGTACAGGATGAAGAGCAGATACAGAAGCTGATGATGGAGGATATCCTTGAAATTGTCAAAGGTGTTCAGAGTCAGACGAGAGAGGCAAATCATCTGTTAGATCATTTATATTCATCAGCTGAAAGCATAAGCGATAGTGTCAGTGGTATTACGATAGGAACACAAAGTACAGCAGAGAGTATTCAGAATCAGACAGAAATGACACACAGTATTCAGAATGCGATTGAGAGCGCAGCAGGAGCAACAAAAGAGGCAGTCGATAAGACAGAAGATTCCATGAAAGCTGTGAGTCATAATTTAGAGGTGATGAAGCAGCTTGACATCCAGGCAAATAGCATTTCTAAAACAAATGAAGTAGTTGTTGCAGCTATGGAGAAGCTTAGTGATAAGACAAAAAATGTTAGAAATATTACAGATTTAATCTTAGGCATTTCCGGTCAGACAAATCTTTTGGCACTAAATGCATCCATTGAGGCTGCCAGAGCAGGGGAAGCAGGAAAAGGATTTGCTGTTGTTGCAGATGAGATTCGTCAGTTAGCGGATCAGACAAAAGATGCAACAGAAAATATCACGGCTATTGTAGATGAATTGAATGAATTTTCCAATGAGGCTTCGGACGCTATACGGAAATCTTTAGATGCAACGGAAAGCCAGACGGGACTTATAGAAGAGGCATCCGATGGTTTTATCGTAATAGATGGAAACATGAAGCAGCTAACAATGCAGATGAACAATATCAATGAAAAAATAGAGGCATTGAAAATATCTAACAATATGATTGTAGAAAGCATTATGCAGTTATCTACAGTAAGCGGAGAGATTACGGCAAGTAGTGTGGCAGCGTCAGAAATAACGGATAATAATAAGAGTAACTCCAAGGATGCAAAAGAGATGTTGCAGAAAGTACTGGACTTTTCCCATCAATTGGATAAGTATATGAAAGATTAGTCAGAATCATGAAGTTCCCCCCTTGTGTTAGACAGTTTAAGTCTAACATAAGGGGGGATTTTTTGTCCATACCACGGATGCTTCAAAGAAAGATGACTATGTTGTTGATTATGTGGAATTTGAAGACAACGAACTGCCTTTTATACGGGACGCATTAGAAGTAGATAATCATGGAAAACGCTGTGTCATGGAGGTGGCACAGCATATCGGAAATCATGTGGTAAGATGTATTCTTTTAGCATCCGGAGAGGGATTGCAAAAGGATATGGAGGATATTGCAACCGGAAGCGGGATTGAAGTTCCGGTTGGTAAAAAGACTTTAGGAAGATTGTTTAATGTTCTTGGCGAAACCATTGACAAAGGGGAAACATTAGAGCAGGAAACCCACTGGTGTATCCACCGGGATGCGCCGAGCTTTGAAGAACAGAGTCCGGCAGTGGAGGTATTAGAGACCGGAATTAAAGTGATCGACCTGTTAGCACCTTATGCCAAAGGTGGAAAGATCGGACTCTTTGGAGGAGCCAGAGCAATGTCAAGGCTACGTTATGGTAGGAAGCTATAGTTAAGAATATAGTGGAGATCAAAATAAGAAAAGGCCACACACTTTCCAAAATGGAAAGTATGTGGTCTTTTTAGTTTATAGATCCGATCATAAAATCCTATAGGATAGAATTTTATTTATTGCTGCGTCTCCAGATGTGCATCTTCTCAGCTTCTGCAATTAATTCATCTCTGAAATCAGGATGTGCAATGGAGATCAGTGCTTCTGCTCTTTCCCATGCAGACAGACCTTTTAAGTTTACGATACCATACTCTGTAACAACATAGTGTGTATTAGAACGTGTATCGGTAACGATAGATCCCTGTGTCAGGGTAGGTTTAATACGGGACTGCATTTTTCCATCCTTTGTAGTAAAGGTAGAAGAGCAGCAGATAAAGCTCTTACCGCCATTTGACAGGTAAGCACCAAGTACGAAGTCTAACTGTCCGCCGGCACCACTGATATGTTTGATACCTGAGGACTCAGAGCTGATCTGTCCGAATAAGTCGATATCCACCGCATTGTTGATAGACATGAAGTTGTCCAGTGCGGAGATAGAACGGATGTCATTTGTATAGCTTACAGGAGCACTCATCAGTTCCGGATTTTCGTCTAAGTAATCGTACATCTTCTTTGTTCCTGCACCAAAACCATAGGTCTGACGAAAACGGTCGATATTTTTCTTAGAACCATTGATCTTTCCGGCTTTTGCAATATCAACAAAAGCGTCTACATACATCTCAGTATGAACACCAAGGTCTTTTAAATCAGATTCTGCGATCAGAGAACCTACTGCGTTTGGCATACCACCGATACCAAGCTGTAAGCAGGCACCGTTTGGAATCTCGTCAACGATCAGTTTTGCAACTGCTTTGTCAACTTCTGTTGCAGGGCCGCCGCCACCAAGTTCACCGATCGGAGGATTGTCACCTTCTACAATGTAAGTAACATCAGAGATATGTACTCCGTTTTCAAAACCGCCGAGACAACGAGGCATATTCTCATTTACCTCTACGATGATCTTTTTAGAAGTCTCGCACATTGCAGTTAAATGGGAAGCATTTGGACCGAAGTTGAAGTATCCGTGCTTATCCATAGGTGCTACCATCAGCATAACAACGTCATCCGGCTGAATGGAGTCACGGTAGTAACGTGGCAGCTCGGAATAACGGATCGGTGAATAATAAGCGAATCCACGGCTGATATATTTACGCTCGATTCCTGACATATGCCATGAATTCCAGCAGAAATGCTCGCCTGCATCTTCACGTTCAAATACAGCTAAAGGCTTTAACAGAATACCGCCACGAAGTTTTACGTCCTTTAATTCGTCGGTACGTTTTGCGAGTGCTTTATCCAAAGCATCCGGAGTGCCGGTACACCAACCATAATCTACCCAATCGCCGGATTTGATAATTTTTACAGCTTCATCTGCAGATACAAGTTTCTGCTGATACTCTTTTTGAAAATCCATCTTAAGAACCCTCCTCTTTTTCTAAACATGAGATTGTTAAAATTTAAACATACATTAATTTTAACACGCAGGACAGAATAGGTCAACTCTATGTAGAGGTTCTTTTAGTTGAAAAATACACAATCATGGTATAAGATAAAGAACTGATAAGAGTCGTAAAAAGATATATAAGAGGTTAGAGCATGAAAGAAGAAAAAAGAGCACAAGTGATGCAAAAGACCGCTGTGGTCTGGCTTGGTGCATTAATCTGCTGTGCATTGTGGGGAAGTGCGTTTCCGTGCATTAAAATCGGCTATCAGATGTTTGAAATTGATGCCGCTGATACCGCAGCACAGATTTTATTTGCAGGGTATCGTTTTACCTTAGCGGGAATCCTGACCGTTCTCATTGGCAGTGTTTTAAATAGAGGGTTTCTGATACCGAAAAAAGAGAGTTTTGGAAAAATATTCAAATTATCCATGTTACAGACTGTTCTGCAATACTTTTTCTTTTATGTGGGACTTGCAAATACCACCGGTGTCAAGGCATCTATTATAGAAGGAGTCAATGTTTTTGTGGCAGTTCTTGTAGCAAGCCTTTTGTTTCATCAGGAGAAGCTGACCGGGAAAAAAATTATCGGCTGTCTGGTCGGTTTTGCCGGCGTAGTCATTGTCAATCTGGGTGGCAGCATGGATATGGGCTTCCGGCTGACCGGTGAGGGATTTATTTTCCTGTCTACCGTAGCATATGCATTTTCCTCTGTTTTTTTGAAAAGATATTCTAAGGATGAAAATCCGGTGCTGTTAAGCGGTTATCAGTTCATAACAGGAGGCATCATCATGTGTGTCATCGGACTGCTGATGGGTGGAAAGGTGCATGGATTTGCAGCAGCATCCACCGGCATGCTCGTCTATTTGGCAGTCGTTTCAGCAGTTGCCTATTCCCTGTGGGGAATCCTGTTAAAATATAATCCGGTGTCAAAGGTGGCAGTCTTTGGCTTTATGAATCCGGTGTTTGGAGTTATTTTATCGGCACTTCTCTTAGGGGAAGGCGCGCAGGCAGCAGGAGTGAAAAGTCTGATCGCACTGCTGCTCGTAAGTATTGGAATCTATGTGGTAAATAAAAAAGAAGGAGACAGCGTATGAGTGTAATAGTAACGTTAAAAAAAGGTGAGGGACGTACCGTAAAGGCAGGCGGTATGTGGATTTATGATAATGAGATCGAGTCCGTGTTGGGAAGCTATGAAAACGGAGATGTCGTACTGGTGCATGACTTTGACGGCTATCCGATGGGTGTCGGTTTTATCAATGACCATTCTAAGATCCGTGTGCGGATGCTGAGCAGGGATGAGAATACGGTGATTGATGAAGCTTTTTGGATGAAACGTGTCAAACGCGCATGGGAGTACCGCAAAAAAGTGGTCGATACCTCAAGCTGTCGTCTGATCTTTGCAGAGGCAGATTTCTTCCCGGGGCTGGTGGTAGACAAGTTTGCGGATGTACTGGTGGTGCAGTCGAATGCATTGGGAATTGACCGCTGGAAACTTGTCATTGTGGACTGCATCAAACAGTGCTTAGAGGAAGATGGGGTACACATCCGCGGCGTCTATGAGCGAAGTGATGCGAAAGTGCGCACACAGGAAGGCATGGAGCGTATCAAAGGATTTATCGGAGAACCGTTTAATACCAATGTGGAAATTGTAGAAAATGGTGTGCTCTATGTGGTAGACATCAAAGAGGGACAAAAGACCGGATTTTTCTTAGACCAGAAATACAACCGTGCAGCAGTCGGACGGCTTTGTCAGGATGCGGATGTGTTAGACTGTTTTACACATACCGGTTCTTTTGCGTTAAACGCAGGACTTGGCGGAGCAAGAAGAGTGCTGGGAATTGATGCTTCTGACCTTGCGATCCATCAGGCAATGTTCAATGCGAGAATGAATGATCTGCAGGGAATCGTAAATTTTGCCTGCGGAGATGTATTTGATCTGCTTCCGGATTTTGAGAAAAAAGGCAAGCAGTTCGATGTGGTCATCCTAGACCCGCCTGCATTTACAAAATCCAGAAATTCCGTAAAAAATGCAGTCAAAGGTTACCGTGAGATCAATATGCGTGCTTTAAAACTCGTAAAAGACGGCGGCTATCTTGCCACCTGTTCCTGCTCACACTTTATGACCTACGAGCTGTTTACGGAAACGATCCGTCAGGCGGCTAAGAGTGCCCATAAGCGGCTGCGTCAGGTGGAATACCGTACACAGGCACCGGATCATCCGATCCTTTGGGCAGCGGACGAGAGTTATTATCTGAAGTTTTATATTTTTCAGGTTGTGGAGGAGATGTAGGGACGGATATTATTATCATGGAAGTAATGAACAGAGAGTGATCGAGATAATTCGATTGCTCTTTATTATTGTGAATGGGTTTACATGTGGAGACTATTCTATTTTTCTCATTTAGCAAATCTGTTTTAATAGCGTTGACAAATGTGTAA
>ENA-ORNF01002372-ORNF01002372.1-human-gut-metagenome-genome-assembly--contig:-NODE-2372-length-14217-cov-2.832156_pt1 | contig 14217 bp, 9 predicted proteins | sample MGYA00242110_ERZ509012 | MGnify/ENA primary metagenome ERZ509012 (study PRJEB26280, sample SAMEA2338714) | human gut metagenome | biome: human gut; feature: human-associated habitat; material: faeces...
TACAAGTGCATTAACTTTTATTGATAAGGTTTTATCAGATACTAATATTTCTATTTCAACTGTATCAGGAAGATATTATGGTATGGATCGTGATAAAAACTGGAATCGTATTCAAAAGACCTTTGATGCAATGACTAACCTTCAAGGAGAAGTTTATAGTAGTGCAAAAGAAGGTATTGAAGCTTCTTATAAAAATGGTGTAACTGATGAGTTTATGGTTCCTTTTATTGTTGATACAAAGGGTCAAATTGAAGATGGTGATTCAGTGATTTTTGCTAATTTCCGTCCTGATAGAGCTATTCAAATTGCAACTGCTTTATCTAATCCTGAAGCTTGTAAGACACTTCTTAAGACTCCAACTGATCCTATACTTGATATAAGTCATGCACCAAAGAATATTACTTTCGTATCAATGATGAAATATTCTGATAATGTAAAGGGTACTCTAGCATTTCCACTTCAATCATTTAATAATTTATATGGAGATGTAGTTGCCGCAGCAGGTCTTAAGCAATTAAGAATTGCTGAAACTGAAAAATATGCTCATGTTACATTCTTCTTTGATGGTGGAGCTGATCGTACTATTGAAGGATCTGATCGTATTTTAGTTAATTCACCAAAGGTAGCAACTTATGATTTGCAACCAGAAATGTCTGCTTATGAGGTTTGTGATAAGGTTGTTGCAGCTATTAAGGAAGAAAAATATGATACTATTATTTTAAATTTTGCAAACTGCGATATGGTTGGACATACTGGTGTTATTCCAGCTGCTGTTAAGGCGGTTGAGGTTGTTGATGAATGTGTTGGAAAAGTAGTAGAGGCTCTTAATAGTGTAGGTGGAGTTGCTATTATTACTGCTGATCATGGTAATGCAGAAAAAATGCTTGATGAAAATGGAAAGCCATATACAGCTCATACAACTAATCCTGTACCTTTGATTTTAACTTCAAATAAGTATGAATTAAAGGAACATGGTATTTTATCAGATATTGCCCCAACAATGCTTGAGCTTCTTGGTGTTGCTAAGCCTTCTGATATGACATCAGAATCATTAATTATTAAAAAGTAAAAAAAGTATATATAATTTCAATTTTTATAGATATATAAAAAAAGAAGTGATATAATAGAAGTAAGTGAGAAAATTATTGTTGCAGAAAGAGGTAAAAAATGAGCAGAATTATTGCGATTGCAAATCAGAAAGGTGGAGTTGGAAAGACAACCACTGCCATAAATTTAGCATCTTGTATTGCAGAAGCAGGAAAAAAGGTATTAACGATAGACCTCGACCCACAGGGAAATATGACAAGTGGTCTTGGAGTAGATAAAAATGAAGTAGAAAATACCGTATATGAGCTGATGTTAGACCAGTGTTCTATCAAGGAAAGTATGGTAGACACGGTTGTGGAAGGAATGAAAGTGATCCCATCCAACGTCAATCTGGCAGGAGCTGAAATTGAACTGCTCGGAATTAATGAAAAAGAATACATATTAAAAAATGCAGTAGACTATATTCGGGATGATTATGATTTTATCATTATTGACTGTCCGCCATCTTTGAATATGCTGACCATCAATGCGATGACAACAGCGGATTCAGTACTGGTTCCAATCCAGTGTGAGTATTATGCACTGGAAGGATTGAGCCAGTTGATCCATACCATTGATCTTGTACAGCAGAGATTGAATCCACATCTGGCTATTGATGGAGTTGTATTTACCATGTATGATGTGAGAACCAACTTATCAAACCAGGTTGTAGAAAACGTAAGAGAAAATCTGAATGCCAAAATATATGAGACATTGATACCGAGAAATATCAGATTAGCAGAAGCACCATCTCACGGACTGCCAATCAATCTCTACGATCAGAAATCAGCAGGAACCGAGAGCTATCGTGCTCTTGCAAAAGAAGTTATGGAAAGGACGGACAGATAAATGGCTGCGAAAAAAGGTGGATTAGGAAAAGGACTTGATTCATTAATCACAGATAAGGTAAGTATGGGAGCTGCGACACAGACAGCAGAAAAAACGAGAGACGAAAAGTCGATCGAAGGTATTATCGTAAATATCAATAAAGTAGAGCCAAACCGGGAGCAGCCAAGAAAGAATTTTGATGAGGATGCGCTGGTAGAATTATCAGAATCAATCAAGCAGTTTGGCGTATTGCAGCCATTGCTGGTACAGGATAAAAAAGATTACTATGAGATCATTGCCGGAGAGAGAAGATGGCGTGCAGCAAAGCTGGCAGGATTAAAAGAAGTGCCGGTGATCATAAAAGATTTAACCGACATTGAAATTGTGGAATATGCGTTGATCGAAAACATCCAGCGTGAAAACTTAAATCCGATTGAGGAAGCTTTTGCATATAAAAGACTCTTAACCGAATTTAATTTAAAGCAGGATGAAGTAGCAGAGCGTGTGTCCAAGAGCAGAACTGCAGTAACAAACTCCATGCGTCTGTTAAAACTGGATGAGCGCGTACAGCAGATGGTAATTGATGATATGATCTCAACCGGACACGCAAGAGCATTGCTTGGAATTGAGGATAAGGAAAAACAGTTCGCTACAGCTCAGAAGATATTTGATGAAAAACTGAGTGTACGTGAAACAGAAAAACTGGTCAAAAAAATCCAGAAAGAGAAGGATACTCCAGAAACAGCAAAAAAAGAACTTGATTCTCAGCTTACAACGATCTGCCGTGACCTGGAAGAAAAAATGAAACATATTTTGGGCACAAAGGTTGCAATTAATCAGAAAGATGATAAAAAAGGAAAAATTGAGATCGAATATTATTCCATGGATGAATTAGACCGTATTATCGATCTGTTTGGTACAATACAGAAATAGAACACATGTTCTGTTTGAGAAAGGAAAGGCATTATGATTTCGCAGTATTTAGGATTTGATTCCGATTATATTATTATTGGATTGACCGCAGTTGTTTTGATCTTATTTATTATGATTATAGTAAATATTGTCCAGATGAAAAAACTGAAAAAAAATTACAAAATATTTATGAGCGGCAATTCGGCAAAGAATTTAGAGGATACCCTGATCAAAAGATTAGATCAGATCGATTCACTGATCGAGGCAAACGAAGAAAATGAGCAGCACATTCAGCTCCTTTTTGGAAAGATGAGAAGAACCTATCAGAAGATGGGATTGATCAAATATGATGCGTTCCATGAGATGGGTGGAAAATTAAGTTTTTCTCTTGCCATGTTAGATGAAAAAGACAATGGATTTATTATTAATGCGATGCACACGAGAGAGGGTTGCTATACTTATATTAAGGAAATCGTGGATGGCAATTCCATTATCGTTTTATCAGAAGAGGAGCAGGAGGCATTAAACAGAGCGATGAAATTCGAGAATGCAAAGGAAAAGTAGGTAGCATATGAATGCCTGCTATGTATGGGGAACGCGATGAAAATACGCCAGGTAAAATCACTTACAGGTGGAGAAAAGCTAGCAGAATCCGTTTTTACAGACAAAAATGAGATACTGATATCAAAAGGTACCGTATTAAAACCAGAATATCTGGATTTACTTTCATTTTTGGGCATTGATTCTGTATGTGTGGAAGATGTGTATCGTGAATATGAAATACCACATCATATATTTAGTAAACAAAAGAAAAGTGATTATATCCAAAAAGTACAAAAAGTATTAGAGGGACATATTTATCAATCAAAAAATTCACTGGAAGAATTGACGGAACTGGCGAATCTCATGGTGGAGGAAATACTCTGTGTTGATGAAGATATGGTTCTCGATATGGAAGAGAGAAACGGCAACCTGTATGAGCATACGGTTATGGTCACAATCCTTTCAATCATGACAGCAAAAAAGCTGAAGTTAGAAGAGGAAGTAATGCGGTGCATGGCAATCGGATGTCTGCTGCATGACCTCGGACTCCGCTATATTACAGTACCATATTTGAATTGTGATATGAGAGCACTTTCGGCGGCGGATGGGTTTGAGTACCGGAAACATACGATACTGGCTTACTCTGCATTAGAGGGTGAGACATGGTTGAACCCAATTGCAAAGAAAATGATACTGGCACATCATGAAAGAAAAGATGGTTCTGGATTTCCATTAAAACAGAAAACAAAAGAGATCGAATGTAATATTTTGCAGGTGTGTGATGCGTTTGACTGTATGATTTCCGGCATGGAATGTAAAAGAGTCGGGCTACAGTCTGCATTGGAATATATGATCGAGACATCCGATGTATTATTTGAACGGAAAATAGTAAAAGTGTTACAGAAACTGATCGCTTATTATCCAGTCGGGACAATGGTAAGGTTAAATACTGGAGAGCTTGGACTTGTCATGGAGCAGACAACAAATTCCATCCGTCCGGTCATCCGTGTTCTGGATTCCGAAAAGAGGATCACAGAGAAAATATATGATTTACAGAAAGAAAAAGAGGTTTCTATCCTGGAGATTATCGTGTGAAAATAGAAAAGAAGGGAGGATTGTATCGTGCATAAATTTTTAAGAGCAGTTGGATTTTCCAATATAAAAAAAGAAGAACTTGAAATACTGTGCAGAGAAATTGTGAAACATCCTACGGTCCAGAAAGTTTCCACCGATTCAGAGGGAAACGAGTTTGCAGAGCTGAGTAGGGAGTACGGAGATTTTTTTGGTATTTCTTTGCGTGGTGTATACAATGAAAAAGATGAATTTCAGACGGAATATTATTATCCATATTTTTGTGGAACGCAGATTTCAAGCCATGAGATCGCAGAGGTAGAGAAACATGCCGAAAAGGAATCTTATGCGGGAATCTGTGATGAGGTCAAGATAGGTGTAACCCTGATCTTTTATTTGCAAAATGTAATTGATTACCTTGCAGTAAAAGAGAATAAGAAATATATGCGGTTGGCAGAGGGCATCATCTTAGGTGCGCTTTCCACCGAGGGAAAGATCCTGCTTCCGGTAAATAAAACAGAACAGCAGGAAAAACAGAAAAAGAAACAGAGACGGCAGCATCAGAAACAGATACGGCAGAAACAGAAGATGTGGAAGCATCAGAAACGGAGACAGAAGATGTGGAATCAGCTGATACAGAAGTGGCTGAGGATGAGTCTGGGACAGTAGAAGATACGGAGGCAGTGGAGCAGGAAGAGACGGAAACAGAGCAGGAATTAAAAGCTGCAGAAGGATCGATGAACCTGACACTGCATTTTGATAACAGTGCTGCAAAGTATAAAACACCTGCACTGCAGTTTTGGGGAGATGATAATACTGTCGTATCCGGTGCAGTTAAGACAGATCAGGAAATTACCGGTTGGGGAGAAGCTGTCGGACAAATTTTAACGCAGGATAAAGGCGGTGATTTCTATAGTGTAACTTTACAGGGTAATTTTACCGGATTTCAGTTTTTAGATTATGATACACCATCCCAGAATACAAATGGTCAGGGATTTGTCAGCACTATGAAAGCATACACAGATGAAACACCGACAGATCTCTATTACATCTGCAAAGACGGCAAATGGGGCTGGTATTTAGATGCAGCAGGCACAGAAGCCTTAAAAGAGCCGGAACTTGTTTACCTTACCATGCATATCAAACCGGAAACGAAATGGTCAAAGCCGGCAATGCAGCACTGGAATGACAAATTGACTATCACTGATACAAAAGGTCAGGAAACGATCACCGGCTGGGACGTAAAAGGAGATCTTTTCACAGCAGAAGAGAATGGATTTTACAAACTCACTGTCAAAGGAACATTCGGAGGCTTTCAGTTTGTAGATGCAGATAATGCGGATGATACAAAAACAGGTGACAATACTTACGACAAACTGTTGGATAAATTTGTAGCAGAAACGCCAACCGATGTATATTATATCCAGAAAGACGGCACCTGGAACTGGTACATGGATAAAGATGGAACAATTACACTTGCTTCCACAAAAGAGGTATCGGACCAGGCAGTCGACAATGCAGATGGAACTACCACATTCACGGCTGTTGCAGAAAACGTAAAAGATAAAGTAAAGGTTGTTTATGGTAAAAAATCAGAGGTGGAGGAAAAAGGAACTTCTGCATTAAAGACGGTTACCATGACAGCAGATAAAAGTGTTGCAAATGCATATACCACGGATGCGATTTTCCTTGGAGATGATGCATTGGACATCGTATATTACATCGAAGTAGATGGTGTAAAAAAAGACATTGAAACATCCGCTGGTGTTACAGTTGGAAAAGATACTTATCTTTCTTATACCAGGGATAAATTTACCGGCAGAATGGTCTGTATACCGGGTACATTTCCTGGAAAAAGCTGGGATGCAGCATCAAATATAATGACATACATGGGAGAGGGGTTATATTCCTATACATTTAAAAATGTTCCGGCGGCAAATTACGAGTACAAGATTGCGTTGGGTGACTGGAGCGAAAACTATGGAGCAGGCGGTGTTATAAGCGGATCTAACATTGCAGTTACCGTGACAGAACCACAGGATGTTACGATTTATTATTCGGACTTCAGCCATTATTCAAAATGCAGTATTGATTATAAATTTGGGGCAAGCCTGTTATTGCAGGGAACAGGAATTCTGGCAGATACAAGATTTTCTGACAGCAGATTGACCGGAATTTACAGCGCAACTGTGGCAAACATGGAAGCTGGTACTTATTCCGATACGAAGATCGTATCAGAGGATGAGACTGTTGAAATGGATCCATATACGGTAGATACCACAAAGGATGTTACATTCTATTATGATCCGGAATCAGGCATTTATTATTCGAATGCTTCTGACAAAGAAGTTGCAACAAACAAACTTGTATTTGATTCTAAGGATACAGCTTACAAATCAGTATACGGTGCGGTGGCAACCGGAGAGGAAGTTACCTACTCCATCGATACCGGAGATGATGTTACTGCAGTCAAACTGGTTGTAAAAGGTGTGGAAAAGAAAACACTTTCCATGAAAAAAACAGCGGGTGCGGAAGATGGAAAACAGAGATGGTCTGTTACTACAAGCTATGACAGACTTGGAGAATACCAGTATTTCTTTGCAGTATATAATGAGACGGCAGTGGTAATGTATGGCGATGATGACGGATATTACGGAACCGGTATGGCAACAGATTTATTAAGCCTGTTACCGTATGATCAGATCGTATATCAGTCAGGTTATAAGACACCCGACTGGATGAAAAATGCAGTGATCTACCAGATCTTCCCGGATCGTTTCTATAATGGCGATGTGACAAACGATACCATCACTTCGGATGCAAGAGGTACGGTACAGTATGAGTATATGAATGACTGGTATATTTTACCGGAGAACCCGGAGCAGATCACATTACATCCGGATACCTATCCGACTTACGCATATAAGGGCGATGGAAACTGGAGCAATGAGATCTATGGTGGAGATTTAAAGGGTATTACAAAACGGATCGATTACTTAAAAGCACTTGGTGTTACCGTGATCTACTTAAATCCGGTATTTGAATCTATTTCCAGCCACAGATATGATACAAGCGACTATAAAAATATTGATCCGATCCTTGGAACACTTGGAGATTTTGAGGAACTGGTCAGCGTAGCAGAAGCGAATAATATGCATGTTGTATTGGATGGTGTATTCAATCATGTATCGGATGATTCTGTTTATTTTGACCGTTACTATGAGTATCTGGAAGATGGAACCGATACGATCGGAGCTTATCCTTACTGGGCATATGTATACGATGCCATGAGCGAGAAAAAGATTTCCAAAGAGGAAGCAGAAAAACAGGCAAAAGAATATTTTACGGCAGAGTATGGAATTACAAACTATGACTATACAGAATGGTTTGATGTATTTTCCGATACAACTTTAAAAGATGACAATGACGATGAAGTATGTGATTCCGTAGGACTTCGTGCCGGAAAACCAGTATATGGTTATGATGGATGGTGGGGTTATGACTCCATGCCGATCATCAAGGCAACGAACGGTTCCGAATATCAGACCGGTACCTGGGCAGAAGAAGTAATCGGAAAAAATGAGACAAGTAAGACCGCAGATAACAGTGTAACACAGTACTGGCTGTCAAAAGGAATGGACGGATGGAGACTCGATGTTGCCAATGAAGTATCGGATGAGACCTGGCAGCACTTCCGTAAATCCGTGAAGGCACTTGACAGCGATAACGTGATCATCGGAGAAATCTGGACGGATGCGGTAAAATATCTGATGGGTGACATGTATGATTCCGTTATGAACTATATGTTCCGTGGAGCAGCGATCGCTTATGCAAAGGGCGGGAATTCCGCAGATGCATTAAATACTTTAGAGCGTTTGAGAGAGCGTTATCCGAAAGAAGCATTTTATGCAATGATGAACCTTGTTGACTCTCATGATACAACACGTTTGTTATCTTACTTAGATGGTATTGATGACGATAGAAAACAGAAAGAAATTGCAGAGGCATTCCCGACTTACGAGAATACTTCAGATGCAGCAAAACAGAAACAGTATTTAGTTGCGTTAATGCAGTTTACCTATGCAGGTGCACCGACGATCTACTATGGTGATGAGCTTGGTATGGTAGGTGCAGATGATCCAGATGACCGCCGTGCGATGATCTGGGGCGAAGGAAATGAGAATCTGGTAAAATGGTATGCAAAACTTGCTGCAATAAGAAGCAGTTACAGTGCATTGAGAACAGGCTCCGTAGAGCCGGTATATGGCACAGATAAAGAAATTTTAGGCTATGTCAGAAGTGATGATTCGGATATCATGCTTGTTTTGATGAACAACAGTGCAGCAGACAAGTCTGTGACAGTAAATGTTGCAGAACTTGGAATTAATGCAGCAGAACTTGCAGATGTGATCACAGGAAACAGCTGCAGTGCAGCAGGCGGCAGTGTAACGGTAACTGTTCCGGTATACAATGGTGTGATCTTAACAGACAAGGGTCATGTAAAACAGGTTTCTGTGGATGAAGAAAACTTAAAACCTGGTTTTGATCCTGCATATAAGATTAAGGCAGAAGAACGTGCAGTCAAAGTAACAGGAGTTTCACTGAAAAAGACAGAGATCACCTTACAGAAAGGTAAAACAGCAAAAATTTCTAAAAATGTAGTAGTAGCACCGCAGAATGCAACAAACACAGCAGTAAAATACAAGACTTCTGACAAAACAGTTGCTTCAGTTGACAAAGATGGTAATGTAACTGCAAATGCCAAAGGAACTGCAACAATTACCGTGACAACAAAAGACGGACTGTTTACATCAGAATGTAAAGTAACTGTAGGAGATCAGGTACAGGCAGCGAAGATCAAATTAAACAAGACAAAACTCAGCCTGAAAAAAGGAAAAACATATACCTTAAAGGCAACAGTCACTCCGAAGGATTGTACGGATAAAGCCGTGAAATGGAAATCTTCCAAATCCTCTGTTGTAAAAGTAGATGCAAACGGAAAAGTAACTGCAAAGAAAGCAGGAACCGCTACAATTACAGCTGCCACAAAGAATGGTTTAAAGGCAACCTGTAAGATCACGGTTACAGATCCGGCAACCAAAGTATATCTGACACCGGCGATGAGTATCAAAAAGGGAAGTTCCGTAAAACTGACAGCATCTGTATTTCCGAAGACAGCGACAGATAAACTTACATGGTCTACATCAAACAAAAAGGTAGTGACAGTAACAAAGAGCGGTAAGATCAAAGGAGTCAAAACAGGAACAGCTACGATTACAGTTAAAACAACAAGTGGAAAGAAAGCAACCTGTAAAGTGACCGTTGTAAAGAGTAATAAGAAGTCAGCAGGTATTAAACTGAGTGCAAAGAAACTGACATTAAAGCAAAATGCAACAAAACAGCTGAAAGCTGCTCTTGATAAGAATGCAACGGACAAAGTGACATGGAGCAGTTCTAACAAGAAAGTAGCTACAGTCGATAAAAATGGTGTTGTAACGGCTGTAAAGAAAGGTACTGTAACGATTACCGCAAAGACATCAGGTGGAAAGAAAGCAACCTGTAAAGTGACGGTAAAAGTACCGGCAACCAAGGTAAAATTAAACAAAACCAAGGCGACTGTTGCAAAGGGCAGGACTCTGACCTTAAAAGCGACTATGACACCTTCTTCCTCAACAGATAAACTTACCTGGACGAGTTCCAACAAAAAAGTGGCAACAGTTGATAAGAATGGTAAAGTAAAGGCACTGAAAAAAGGAACAGCCACGATTACTGTAAAAACTGCAAGTGGAAAGAAAGCAACCTGCAAAATTACTGTAAAATAAAAAAAGTTGTAAAAAAAATATTGCAAACAGGAAATCAATGTGGTATAAATGTTACAACGTTAAAACAGTAAAGCGATGAAAGAGACTCTGATCTTTGGGCGTCGACAGGAATACAGCGTCACCGACTGAGAGCGCTGTTTGAAAGAGAAGGTCAAGGGAACACTCTGGAGCAGACTGATTGAACAGGAATTTGCACGAGCGGTTGATCTTAAAAACAGCGGCAGCGGATCGAAAGTAGGTCAGTACGTGGGTGCGCGTTAAGCACAGAGAGCGGAAAGATGATGAGAACGACATCATTTTTCAATGCGGGTGGTACCGCGGGATACTAAGAGATTTCGCCCCGGAAAAGCATATGCTTTTCCGGGGTTTTTTGTATTCATGATAATAGAATGTTCGCGGAGCGTGCATTCTATTATTTGTTGAAAATCTGAAAGACAGAGTTTTGTTTTTCAAAAAGGTTCCCGTCCCGCACCTTATCATATCTAAAGGAGTGTACAGAATATGGAATTCATGACAGGTGTAAACAAAAAGGAAACCTTAGAGATCGGTGATTTACTGACCGGCAGCTATGAGGGAAAAAGTGTAAAAGTAAACGGAGCAGTGCATACCATCCGTGATATGGGTGAAGTTGCATTTATCGTCTTAAGAAAGAGAGAAGGACTGCTCCAGTGTGTTTACGAAGAAGGAAAAACACAGTTTGACTTAAAAGATTTAAAAGAGGCAGCAACGATTGAGGTGGAGGGAACCGTAAAACCGGAGGAACGTGCACCACACGGATTTGAGATCCGTCTGGATAAAATCAAGGTATTGTCCGAACCGGCTGCACCGATGCCGCTTGCAATCTCAAAATGGAAATTAAATACCTCCTTGGAGGCGAATTTAAACAACCGTGCGATCGCCCTTCGAAATATCAGGGAGCGTGCAAAATTCCGTATTCAGGAAGGTGTGGTACGGGGATTTCGTGATTTCTTATACAGTCAGGGGTTTACAGAGATCCATACACCAAAGATCGGTGCAAAAAGTGCAGAGGGCGGGGCAAACCTGTTCCGGTTGGAATATTTTCACAGACCAGCAGTTTTACAGCAGAGTCCTCAGTTTTACAAACAGATGATGGTCGGCGTATTTGACCGGGTATTTGAGACGGCGCCGGTATTCCGTGCAGAAAAACATAATACCAAACGTCACTTGAACGAGTACACCAGCCTTGATTTTGAGATGGGATATATTGATGGATTTGAAGATATCATGGCGATGGAGACCGGATTTTTGCAGTATATGATCGCACTGCTCAAAAAAGATTATGCAGAGGAACTTCGGTTATTAGGCGTCACACTGCCGAACGTCGACAAAATTCCGACCGTGCGCTTCGATGAAGCAAAAGAAAAAGTGGCAGAAAAATATCACCGCCAGATCAGAAATCCATACGATCTTGAGCCGGAGGAGGAAGCACTCATCGGACAGTACTTTAAGGAAGAGTATGATGCGGATTTCGTATTTGTTACACATTATCCATCCAAGAAACGTCCGTTTTACGCGATGGACGATCCGGCAGATCCGACTTATACCTTAAGTTTTGACCTCTTATATCAGGGACTTGAGATCACGACCGGTGGACAGCGTATCCACGATTACAACAAACTGATGGAAAAAATCGAAAAGCGTGGTATGGAGTCTGAGGGAATGGAACAGTATTTATCCGTATTCAAACATGGCATGCCGCCACATGGTGGACTTGGAATCGGTATGGAACGTCTGACAATGAAGATGATGAACGAAGACAATGTAAGAGAAACAACATTATTCCCAAGAGACTTAAGTCGTCTGGAACCATAAGAAGAAAATACAAAAAACGGGTCAATCCTCTGGATTGAACGAAAAAACTGTTGGATGTGAAGGTCTGAACTGAGAAAGAGAACTGCCCACAGGATGTTGTGGTCAGAAACTTAAGGAGTAGAAACGAGGGAGGATCTTTATGTTTAAGAAAAAAGAATGTTATCTTTGCGGAGGTAAATTAATTAATGGCCGTTGCAGTTCCTGCGGGCTGGATAACACAAAGCTGGAGAAAAAGAATTACAGGCTGAATGAGAGTAGTTTTGACCGCAAGAAAAAAATGACATATTCCCAGAAACGACAGAATGACACTGGAGAGACAAAAAACCGGGAGAAAAAGAAGGATGCGGGACATCTCTGTGAGAGTCATAACGGACGGAAAAGAACGCAGACAGAATATCAGCAAAAAGAAAATCCGCGGATGGAAATCCCACAGACAGGGCAGATGCAGCCAGGTGGGCCGACAGTATTTAATCCGGCAAGGAAGGCTCATACAGGATCTTATGAGGAACAGAAAAAAGCAAGGAAAATCAGTGGAATTCTTGCGGGAATTATCGTGGCAATCGTATCATTTACAAGCATTGCAGGTTCCGTTGGTGATTTCATTTCCTCATTTGGGGATGATTTCCATTCCTCAGATTATGACTGGAATGATGATGGCAGCGAAGTGGAGTCTGAGTATGATCCATATATGAATACAACGAGAGAACTTTCTGAAACAGGAGCAACTTATGACTGTGTATTAGGATATGGGGAGTATGAGATCGGAGCACAGATCCCGGAAGGGACTTATGAAGTGGAGCTTGTCTCAGGAAAAGGTTCCATGCAGCAGGATGATCCTGAGAATTCGATTTATTACTATTCTTATTTTAGTGAAGATGAGTCAGATACGGATGCAGGAGATTATCTGGACGATGTGAGATTGTATACAGGAGGTCATCTGAAGATTGATACAGGACTGGTTGTCCAGTTTCATTCTGAGAATGCACAGACGGAACAGATGCAGCTGGAAGAAAATCCGCTGACGGAGCAGGTAACATTGAAAGCCGGAAACACTTATACGGCGGGAACAGATTTCCCGGCAGGATGGTATGATGTGACCGAGGCATCAGGAGTCGACTGGGCGGAGCTTCATTACAAGATTTATCTTGGTGATCTTTATGATAAGGAAAATGAAAATCTCAATTATGAAAACTATGGACTCTGGTTTTATGATACAGATGGGTCAGAATCTTATAGAAATGCAGTTTTCCCGGAAGGGACGGAGCTGGAAGTGGATGATGGGGACTTAATCCTGACGCCGTCCGGCTCAGTAAAAAACCAGAACTATGACAGTTTCTATGATATGTACCGCTACAGGTGGCAATAAGCTGAAAAATTTATGATACTGATTTTGGAAATTGTCAGGATTAGCAAAGACAGAGTAGAAAGAAAGGATGATTAAATTGGCAAATAAAATATCCGATGAAACAATCGAGTATGTAGGAATCCTTGCAAAGCTGGAACTTTCAGAGGAAGAGAAAGAAGCAGCGAAAAAAGACATGGAGCAGATGCTGGATTATATAGATACATTAAATGAACTTGATACAGCAGGAATCGAACCGATGTCTCACGTATTTCCGGTACAGAATGTGTTCCGTGAAGATGTGGTGACAAATGGCGATAACAAAGAAGCGACACTTGCGAATGCACCACTTCGTAAAGAGGACAGTTTTGAAGTGCCGAAGACAATTGGTTAAGGGAGTGAGAGCAGATGGATTTATTAAAACTTACAGCCCTTGAACTGGGCGAGAAGATCAAAGCAAAAGAAGTAACTGTACGAGAAGCAGTCGATGCAGTGATTGGACAGATCAAAGAAGCGGAGTCAGAGATTCACAGCTTTGTGACGATAGATGAAGAAGGTGCTTATGCACAGGCAGAGGAAATTCAGAAGAAAATAGATGTGGGCGAACTGACAGGTCCACTTGCAGGAGTTCCGGTTGCAGTAAAAGATAATATGTGTATCGAGGGACAGCTTACCACATGTAGTTCAAAGATTCTTTCCAACTTCAAACCGACCTATACGGCAGAGGCAGTTGAGAACCTCAGAAAAGCAGGAGCGGTTATCATTGGTAAGACAAACATG
>ENA-ORNF01002376-ORNF01002376.1-human-gut-metagenome-genome-assembly--contig:-NODE-2376-length-14204-cov-3.940703_pt1 | contig 14204 bp, 11 predicted proteins | sample MGYA00242110_ERZ509012 | MGnify/ENA primary metagenome ERZ509012 (study PRJEB26280, sample SAMEA2338714) | human gut metagenome | biome: human gut; feature: human-associated habitat; material: faeces...
CAGGCAGCTGGGCTGTGATTGTCACAGTGCTTTCAGCGCCGGCTTTCAAATCCGATGTCTGATTATCGGCGCATGATGTTGCCATCAGCATCAATGCCGACATGGCAACGGTTGAAAATAATACCTTTTTCATAGAAAAATTATAAAGTTAATATTAAATTGTTTGTTTCTTTCTTTATCTGATTTCAAGATTGTATTCGCCGTCGAATTCCGTTCGGATGCTTACGCCTCCCGAAGCCTTCGACGAGAGGAAATTGCCGCGCACCACGGTGAGCTTGTTGCGCACCACTGGCACATCGATTGGCAGCGTGCTCGACAGCAGCGTTCCGTCGGTGTCGTAAACCTCCACCGAAACAGGCACCGTCGACTCTCCTCCGTTGACAAACACATAGTCGAATCCGAGTTCCACCTCCGTGTCGCTAAGCCGCTGCATCGTGCTGTCGAACGCGACGCCTGTCCAGGAGTCGGCTGGCTTGTTGGTAAACATATTGAATGAGCACGGCATGAAGCCTTGGTAGCGGAACACTACGCGGAAGTCGTTTGTGTTGATGTTCTTGATGTCGGCTTTGGGGTCGGCCTTTGGGTCGGCAGACTCTGGCGACACTCCTTGCTGTGCCTTCATTTCCGCTTCTTTTTGGCGGATGGCACGTTGCTGGAGCACGTAGCTGAGAAACTTGACTATGTCGTGGGAGATGAATTTGAACTTTGCCAACGGTCGCTCCATTTCAACCACTACGCGGTTTACGGCGGTCGACCGTGTGGAGTTTGATGTCAGCTCCGGGTTGTCGTACACTTCTGCTTCCTTCTCTCCGCGGAATGCGTCGCGGCGGTCGGTTGAGCCTGTATGGTTCTGACGGTCGGCGAGGATTATCTCCTCGAAGTTTGACGTGTTGTAATATAGGTCGGTTTTCGTGCCGTGGACCACGTAGTCTGCCCACACAAGAAAGCGGTATTTGCCTGGGCGAAGGTTGAGCCGCAGGGTGTGGTTCAGATTTTCAAGGTCGCTGTTGCAGACCACGACGGTGGTGTCCGACAGTCGGTTGCCATCGTTGCCGTCGATGCGGTAGGCGTTGACGGTGTAGCGTATGTCGTAGGTGATTTCTGTCTGTGTCTTCGTTCCCGACGGGCTGGCTTCGGTGGAGGCGCGCGAATAGTCGATGGTCTGATAGAAGCCCATGTCGATGGCGTTGGTGAAGTCGAGCACAAGTTCATACGGGCGTCGCTCCGGCATGTCGGGAAATTCGTGCACGTCGCATGCCGAGAAGCCCAAAATGGCGAACAGGCTCAAAATGCAATATGTCAGGGCTGATCGTTTCATCTTCTCTTGCGTTTAAGGTCGAAACGATAGATAAACGTCACTGCGGCATTGTCCACTCCGAAGAATGTGCGGCTTGTGGTGCTGACCATCGCACCGTTGGCTTCGTTGTGGAATGTGTCGTACTTCAGCCGGTAGCATCCGGCGCCGGCGGTGAGCTCCATCATCCAGTGCTTGCTCTTGCCGAGCGGTGTGCGCCAGCCGAAGCTCAGACCTCCGCCAAGTGCCGGGGTGTTGCCGTTATGGTCTTGATAGCGCCATTCCGACGATGATAGGGCATAGTTGTACTGTGCCACGCCGAAATGTGCGCCCACAAACCATTTGGGGGCAAACCACCAGCGCACTTCGGGCTGGAAGGCGAGTGTGCGCAGTTTGCGTGTGCGCGTAAAGTAGTTGAGTGCCGAGTAGTAGACGGGCAGCGTCACGCTCCAATATTTGTTGATCTCCACTTCCACGGCTATGTTGGAGATTAGCATAGCCCATCCTACGGCATTTGTTTTCAGGTATAGTCCGCGTGTCCATTCTCCGTTGTCTCCAGTCTCTGTGTCGGGGATGTCAACCGCCGGTACGCTGATTCTCGACAGGTCGTAGTCTGCCGTCGGCAATGCGATTTCTCCATCGGGTACAGATTCGGTTGTCGTAATCTGTGCCTTCGCGCTCCGCATCGATGGAAACACGTTGCGGTTCAGTGTCTTGTATGCCTTCTGCCGTTGAATCTCGAAAGCGCGGCGGTCTGCCCATCGTCCGGGAAGATACTCGATTACGGTGGAGTCGGAGTGCAGCACGCGGTCAATCTCGTTGTAGCCAGGCTCTTGCGATGTGCGGATTTCTGCTTTCAGCATGTCCCATGGAATCGTCGCCGGCAATCGCACCACCAGCGAGTCGGCAATGTCAATGCGCGAACGGATGTATTGCTCCAATGCGTTGGCGCGGGTTTCGCCAAGCTGCTTGTTTTTTTATCGCAGGTCCTTCGGGCGAGGCATAGCCGCTGATTGTTAGCCTCTCAATGCGCACATTGGGATGGCTGTTTACGTATTGGATTGTTTTTTCGAGATTTGCGAGTTGACGGGCATTGTCGCTATACGCAGTGTCAACATTGCACTTCCCCACTTGGAAGTCAATGTCGATTTCTGTGATGTTGGTATGTGCGTTTGGGATTAAAAACATACCAAAGAGAAGCATCAATATGCCTACTCGCTTATTCATTTGGGTCGCTATTAGATTCTTGTCGCTATTAGATTTTTTGTAAATCGAGTGCTAAGATAGAATATTTGTTTTAAAAAAACAACAAGGCGTTATAATTTATAAGGTTGATATTTGTTAAATATAGCGGCTCGTTGTCAGCTTTAAGGTGTATGTTGTTTAAAATAAAAGGAATAATAAGCGACTTTGATTTTTGTCACTTATTATTTCTTTTATGTTTGTTAGTTCACGCGGTTTGCAACTGGCTCTCCCGCAATGAACTGGCGCACGTTTTCTGTGGCTGTGCTCATCAGGCGCGTGCGTGCCTCGAGGGTAGCCCATGCGATGTGGGGTGTCAGGAAGCAATTGCGCGCGGAGAGCAGAGGATTGTCGCCGCGGGGTGGCTCCTGCGACAGCACATCGGCGCCGAATGCCGCCAGACGCCCGCCGTTGAGCGCATCGGCGACAGCCTGCTCGTCGACAAGCGGACCGCGTCCGGTGTTGATCAGAATAGCCGATGGTTTCATCTTGGCGATGGATGCGGCATTGATGAGATGACGTGTCGACGGCGTGAGTGGGCAGTGAAGGCTGACCACGTCGGATGAGGCAAGCACATCGTCGAGCGGTGCCGGCGTGATTCCTTCGGGCAGCGTGTCGGCGCTTTTTGATGTCATGGCCACCACTTTCATGCCCATTGCAACGGCTATGCGCGCTGTCGCCATTCCGGTGTTGCCGAGTCCGACAATACCCATTGTCTTGCCTGTCAGTTCTGTCAGCGCACTGTCCCAGAAGCAGAAGTCGGGGCAGTTTGTCCATTTGCCGTCGGCAACCTCGCGTGCGTATGAAGCCACGTGATTTGTGATGTTGAGAATGTGGGCGAAGGCCATCTGTGCCACCGACATGGTGCTGTAGGCGGGGATGTTGGCAACCACCACGCCTTGGCGTGCTGCCGCCTTGGTGTCGATGATGTTGTAGCCTGTGGCGAGCACGCAGATGAAGCGAAGTCGTGGCAGTTGTCGCAGCGTGTCGGCGCAGAAAGGCACTTTGTTGGTCAGCACGATATCGGCGTCGGCTGCGCGTTCCACGATTTTGTCGGCTGGTGTGCGGTCGAAAAGCGTCACGTCGCCCAAACGCTCAACGGGCGACCAATCAAGGTCGCCCGGGTTGAGGGAATATCCGTCTAAAATGCAGATTTTCATTATGTCTTAGAATTTGTAAGAAGCGCAGAACGACAGATACGCATCGTCCCAATCGTCGACATATTGGTATTTGCCTTCAGCTCCGATAGCCCAGTGTGAATTGATGTCGTATGCGAATCCAAGACCGATGTCGACACCCAGCTTGTTGTAGTCGTCGGCGTGGAAGAACACTGGACCGAGGATTGGGTAGAGCGAGAAGTTGCGTGGCAGCTCGAAACGATAGCGGAAGTCGCCGTCGATGGTCAGCGTGTTGCTGTCGTTGAAATAATAGTTGAGCGACGGGGCGAACTCAAAGTTGCGCGGCAGCTGGAATGTCACTCCGATGCCAAGGCCGAAATCGCTGCGGAGGTTTGCTTTCATATCGAGCGAACGTACTTGTGCTGATGCCGGAAGAACGGCAGCGACTGCAAGAATTGTAGCGATGAAAAACTTCTTCATAATATTCATGTTTTTGATGTAAGTTAGTATGATTTTATTGTATAAACAATGAATGTTGAGAAAAGTTTTGGGCAATTCTGCAAAATGTGTTGTCCAATCCGTGATTTTGGTAATAAATGGTTGCTGCTCAAAGTGTAATTTTGCATACATGAAGACAAAAATAATTCTGGCGGCGCTGATGGTTGTCGGCGTGCTGTCGGGAAAAACAGAAAAGACGATGAACGAAACATTGAGTCAAAAGCAACAGGCACTTGTTGCCGTCGCGGCATGCGAGGCAAAAGATGACCAAAAAACGTTGGAGAGAATTCTTGACGACGCTTTCGAAAGAGGTGTGCTGACCGTCAACGAGGCGAAAGAAACGTTGTCGCAGCTGTATGCTTATACGGGTTTCCCGCGTAGCCTTAATGCGCTTGCTTCGTTGCAGAAAGTAGTGGCTGAGCGCAGAGAAAAAAACAGGAGCGTGGAGGTGGGCTGCGACGCCTCTCCGTTGCCTGATGATTACGACGCTTTGAAACAAGGCGCCGTGGTGCAGACTCGGATGAGCGGAAAGCCGTTTGACTACGCTTTTGCTCCTGCTGTTGACTATTATCTTAAAGCGCATTTGTTTGGCGACATTTTCGCACGCGACGTGTTGACCTACTCCGAACGGGAGATTGTAACTGTGGCGGCTTTGTCGGCAATCGATGGCGTGGAGCCGCAGTTGAAGGCGCACGTGGCTGGCGCGCGGCGGATGGGGGTTACTGACAGACAACTGCGTGCCATTCCGGAGGTGCTTGAGCAAAAAGTGGGGCGTATGGAGGCTTTCCGTGCGGCGAAAGCTGTGGCGGAGGAGTTTGGTGAGGTGTTTGTTGAAGGCAGACCAATAGAGCATCAGGTGTTTCCGACAGGTGAGCCAAACACGGAATATGCAAAATATTTCATCGGCAACAGTTATATTGCGCCGCTTCTCAGTGAGGGACTGCCGATGAGCAACGTGACTTTCGAACCGCGTTGCCGAAACAATTGGCACGTGCATCACCGTGGTGCACAGGTGTTGATTTGTGTGGGCGGTGAAGGATGGTATCAAGAGTGGGGAAAGCCTGCGCGGCGCTTGCATCAGGGCGACGTGGTCAATATTCCTGCCGAGGTGAAGCATTGGCACGGTGCTGCAGCCGACTCGTGGTTTCAGCATATTGCAATCGCTGTCCCGGCTGACGGGGCTTCAAACGAATGGCTTGAACCAGTCACTGATGAGGAATACGATAAATTGAGATAAGGAATGAACCGATTTTTTGACATACCACGATGTGGATTTCAGCGACTGACGGATGCTGAACGGCGTGTCGCAGGAGTATGTCGACAATTGGGTGAAAAAATAGAAAAAAGATAGAAAAGGCGGCTGTGAAGCCTCCGAGATTAATCACGAATTTGGTAAGTAATCAGTCTGCTTAGAGTGCGGAAAATCCCTGCCGCACTCTCTTTTTATATTTTTGTGCCGATAATAATTGCCATTCTCGCAGAAAAATCCGAATTTTGCAAAATCGGAATCATACGACAATGGCAACAACAATAAAAAAAGACATCTATATGACTTCGCTCGGAGAGGTGGCGTATTTCACCATCTGCGATGATAAGTGCGGCTCGGTGGTGCTGTCGGCGCTGGGTGCCGGTGTTGTGGCTTTGTCGGTCCCTGACGGGAACGGCGAGTATAGGGATGTGGTCATCGGCTATCCGTCGGCTGAGGCATATTGCCACGACGATCCTAATGCCGGAAAGTTTATAGGGCGCTATGCCAACCGCATTGCCCGTGGGGTGTTTTCGATTGACGGCAATGAGTACCATCTTGAATGCAACTGCGGTCCGAACGCCTTGCACGGCGGACGTGAAGGCTTTGCCCACAGAATATGGAAGAGCCGCACGGTGGGCGACAATGCCGTGGAGTTTTCGCTCACGAGCGATGACGGCGACCAGGGCTATCCTGGAACGCTGACAGTCAAGGCGCTTTACACGTGGATGCCGTCGTGCGGGCTGTGTCTCGACATCGTTGCCACTACCGACCGCCCTACGGTGCTCAATCTGACAAACCACTGCTATTTCAATCTTGACGGACACAACAGCGGAAGCGTGTTGAGCCACAAGCTGCAGCTGAACGCGTCGCGCTATCTCGTGACCGACTCTTCGCTGGCGCCTACCGGCGAATTGGCCGAAGTGAAAGGCACTCCGATGGATTTCATTCAGCAGAAGACGCTCGGACGCGACATCAATGCCGACTTCCAACCGCTTGCCTACGGCAAAGGCTACGACCATTGCTGGGCTGTTGACGGATGGCAGCCTGGAAAATTGTCGACGGTGGCAAGATTGGAATCGCCGATGGCTCGCGGACGTGTCCTCGAGGTGGAGTCGACGTTGCCGGCTGTGCAGGTCTACACCGGAAATTGGCTTACGTGCTCAAGTCCGGAAGGCAAAGACGGTGCCGCCTACAAGGATTACGATGCTGTGGCAATTGAGTGCCAGGGGTTTCCCGACGCGCCAAATCATCCTGGATTCCCGTCGCAACGGCTGAATCCGGGTGAAGAGTACAGACAGACTATAAGATACATATTTAAAAGTAAAGATTTAGAAAAATGAAACCAACACTTTTTGTTCTCGCTGCCGGAATGGGCAGCCGTTATGGAGGGTTGAAGCAATTGGACGGTCTTGGACCTCACGGGGAAACAATTATGGATTACTCCATCTATGATGCAATACGCAGTGGATTTGGTAAGGTTGTATTTGTGATTCGTAAAGATTTTGAAGACGATTTCCGCTCGAAAATCCTTTCCAAATACGAGGAACACATACCTGTCGAGGTGGTGTTCCAGTCGACCGACGCTCTCCCTGAGGGATTCACTTGTCCGGAAGGACGCACAAAACCGTGGGGCACAAACCACGCTGTGCTGATGGGCAAGGATGCCATCAAGGAGCCGTTTGCTGTTATCAACGCCGATGATTTCTACGGCCGCAACACGTTTGAGGTGATGGCTGCCGAGCTATCTCGTCCGCGCGACCGCAAGGGCGACTATTGCATGGTGGCGTTCCAAGTGGGCAACACGATGTCGGAAGGCGGAACGGTGTCGCGTGGTGTGTGCCATGAGAAGAACGGATTCCTCGACACTGTCGTGGAGCGTACCGACATCGGATATGCTGCCGACGGAACTATCGAGTTTACCGATGAGAACGGCAACAAGCAGAAACTCGCGCCTGAGACTCCGGTGTCGATGAACATGTGGGGATTCACGACCGACTACTTCGACTACAGCGAGAAGGCGTTTGTGGAATTTCTGAAGGAGAACATTGATAAGCCGAAGGCTGAATATTTTATCCCGTCGGTAGTAAACCAAATGATAAACAGTGGCTTGGCAACAGTGCGTGTGCTTAAAACCTCATCGAAATGGTTTGGTGTGACTTACGCCAACGACCGCCCGGTAGTGGTGGCTAAATTCGCCGAGTTGCACGCGTCGGGCGAATATCCTGAAAAAATGTTTTAGCCAGACTTGATAAACAACGGCGGCGGCAGAAGATACTCTGTCGCCGCTGTTGTTTTTTAATACCTCTCCGGTGTCGTCGCTGACCACGGAATGAAAATGGATTTTATTCCAATTTCTTGAATTGATACGGGCAGTCTCTTAGGTACGGGAATCCGTTGTTGGTGCTTGTGGAAATGGCCCATACGGATTTGAAGTCAAAACCCTTGTAGGTTGACTCTTTCGACTTGTCGCTTTCCTTGAATTTGTCGGCACACCAGTATTTACCTGAATCCTCGAGCACATATAGGTTGTGGTGGTAGAAGATGCTTCCGCCCTTGTGCGTGCCTATTATTCCATTGCCATGCGACACCTTCTTGGCGTTGTAGCAATTCTGCACCTCGCCCAGATGGTCGATGCAGCCCAGCACGCCGCCATTGTCGGAATCCTGGTTGGTTGGCACGATGCCCATGTTGTAGCAGTTGTGGAGCATATAGTGGGTCTCGTCATCCGGCGATCCTTGCTCCTGCCATCCAAGCAAACCGCCTACGTTGGCATTGCCGGTGTTGCTGCCCACCTCGCCGAAGTTGCACGAGTAGGACAGCTCCATATTGTTTGGCAATGCTGTTCCAGCCTCGTCGTTTGAGCCCATGCGTCCGGCGATGCCTCCCACCTTCACGTCGCTGCCGCTGCCGTAGACCTTGCCGTGGTTCGCGCTGTGGCTCACTACGGCTTTGCGAGCGTTGAAATATCCAATGATGCCGCCGACGTTGCCTCCGTTTGAGCCGTTGACTTCGCCATAGTTGGCGCAGTATAGGATGTAGTGGATTGTCTCAATGCCAAGATTCAAAATGCCGCTGGCCCAATAGTGGCCCACGCAGCCTCCCACTTGACCGGTTCCGGTGACCTTGCCCACGTTGACTGCATTTTTCAGATAGAAATTTTTAGCCTTTCCTTCTTCGTGGATATCGCCTATGATTCCGCCGGTGTAGTTGGTTCCCGAGATTTCGCCATAGTTGATGAGATTCTCGCAGGTGGCGCAGTCGAATTGGTTGAGGCGTCCGATGATGCCGCCTGTGCTGTCGGAAATCTTATTGTCGATTTTCGGCGAATTGTTGACGCAGCCACGCACATAACCTTTGTCTATGTTGTCGGCAAGACCGATGATGCCGCCCACGTTGTTGCAGCCTTCAACTGTACCTGCAAAGCATAAATTGGTGACAAAAGAGTTCTTTATGTAACCAACGATGCCGCCAACGTTTTTCGTGATGCCCGATGTGCCGGCAAATCCGGAGAATGTCGGCGTGAAGGTGCTTGCTTTCGGGATGGAAGTGTAGTCTGACAAAGTGCCGATGTTCAGACTGCCTGTCAGCGTTGAGTTGTCGGCGCTGCCAACCATGCCTCCGATGTTTTGCGGACCGGTGGCTTTGGCATATTTGGAGATGTTGAACAGACTCAGATTCACGGTGGCATTGGTCACATTGCCGATGGCGCAACCTGCATTGGTGTCGGTGGCGGATACCGGGGCGTTGATATAGATTCTTTTGCCTGCGAGTTTGGTGTCGTCGATGTGGCCGGCAAATCCTCCTACATTGAGTTTGCCGGAAATTTTGACCAATGAGTTGGCATCCTGCTTCACTGACGTTCCGTCGTCGGAACCTTCAACGGCAATGCTGTGGCTGTGGCCTCTGACGGTGCCGAAAAGTCCGCCGACACTGTTGTTGCCGCTTGCCACTGAAAAGAATCTGCAATTCTCAATCGACATGTCGCCGCCCATGCTGGTGTAGCCGGCAAGACCGCCTGTGGAGTCGCCTCCGTAGACAGGAAAATTGAGCGACACGTTTCTGAATTGGCACGACTTGAAGTTGAACAGTCCGCCGATGAGTCCGCCGGCGTTCTCGCCGACAACCGACACTGCCTTCAGATTGCCGTCTTCTGCCTGCACGGAGCGCACCATCGTCACGTCGGAGATGCTTATGTTGGTTGTAGAGCCGTCAACGCGTCCAACCAGTCCGCCGGCATTGTTTGCCGATGCCGTGACGGAGAAAGGCATGTAGCTGCGGCTTTCATCGCCCCGCTTGTTTTTATCCACTTTGGCATTGTAGAATTTGCTGATTGTCAGCGACCCGTCCTTGAACAGTCCCACAGCGCCGCCAATGGCATCCTCTCCGGCTACAAATGCCATGATGCTCGAGTTGGAAATCGTAAGCTCGCCGGTGGCGTAGCCGATGATGCCGCCTATGTTGTAGCGGTTCTGGGCATTGATTGAGCCCTCGATGTTTACACTGTCAATCATTACCTTGCCCGACGATTTTCCGGCAAGTGCGCCGCCGTTTGAGTGCACACCCTGAATCATGGCGTTGATGGTGAGGTTGTGGATCACGGCGCCGCCAACGAGTTCCTTGAACAGACCAATCTCGCAGTCGTTAGGCTCGGATGTGCTTCCGGTGTAGGGCACGGTCAAAGTGAAGCCGTTGCCTTGATAGTTGCCGGCAAACGATTCGCAGGCATGATATGTGCCGGTGATAATCTGGCTGCGCGGCGGCACGTCGAACGAGGCGGTCTGCTCAAAAAACAGTCCGAAACCCTTTGAGTTGCCGTCTTCGCAAAGTCCGATCTCAAACTCGTTGAACGCTTCTTTGGAGCCGATTATGTAAGGTTTTTCCTGTGTGCCGTGGCCGGGCAGACGGAATTTTCCTTCGCGCGCCTGTATCTCTTCGACAATCTCCTTGATGATTTTGAACTTCATGCGCGGACAGATGGCTTTGCCGTTGCCGAGGAAGGCAAGTGCGTCATATTCGCCGTCGGGGATTGTCTGCTTTTCCGGGATGTGGATGGCGTAGACAGGTTTGCTTCCGCTGTTGTCGACGGTCATGCTGAATTCATACAACGCGTCGTCGGCGTTCGAATGGAATACGATGCGTATGTCGGCGCCGTTGTCAATAGCCCAGTTTAGGCGGTCGGTTGTGAATTTGCTTATACGGAAGCCTTCCACCTTTTCCAGTTTGGCATCGTTGACGCCAAGGTCGAGGTCATCGTTGCAGGCACACCACATTCCGGCGGTTGCTGCTATCACTATGCTGATAAGTATGCTCTTTATTCTCATGTTGTTATGATTTATGAAATGTTAGTTCATCGGGGTTTCCATCTCGGAATGGTATGGGATAGGGAACGAGCCCTGCTTGTCTGCCACCTGCCATAGCGGCATAGCGCCGTCTGTGTTCAGCAAGACTTTAAAAAATGCTTTGTTGTGAAGGTCGTCGAGCGTAGCGCCGGTTTCGTATCCTCCATAAATGTCGAACGAGCTGCCGATGTAGTAGATGTTGTCGTCGTGGGAGAATGACGATTTGCTACTTGCCACTATCGGGCTATGCCAATTGGTGCCTATCGACACATTCCGTTCTACCACCGACTCCGCGCTGGCGTAGCTTGTGATTCCGCCGGAGTGCTTTTTGTTGGTTGGACCGAACTTGCCGGCGTTCAGACAGTCGGTGGCCATGCAGTATTGCTGCATATAGCCGATGATGCCGGCGGGGTAGTCTGCCGATGGTGCATTCACCGTTCCGACGTTGGTGCATTGCTTGACGACGATGGCATTCACCGTAAAGTTGGTGGCACATTCAAAGATGGCGTTCGCTCCGCCGATAACGGTGGCTACCGGACCGATAATGCCGGCGGCAATTGCAAGCGTGCTGCCTCCGGTGGCGAATGCAGACACAACGGCTGCCACTGTTCCCACAGCGATGCAGGCTCCCGCTATCGATTTGGTGATAATCTCCGTCACCTCACGCTGTGATTCGATATGCTTTACGCGATCCTCGCGTGTACGGTTCATATTGTAGTAGACGGTGGAGTTGTTGACGTCCGACGCCTCAAAAAATTTCATCACAGTGTTGTGGTTGTTGATGTAGCTGCTTATTGTCGAGCCGTCGATGCCAGGGGGAAGGCTTGCTGTGTCGACCGTGTATCCTGCTTGGATTGCTTGTATCCGCGACTTCACTTCGCTGCTGATTCCGCCTGCCGTAGCCTCAAGATTGGTCTGCATCTCGTCGAGCTCTTTCTCGGTGATGATGTCATAGATGCCGATTCCGTAGACGATTTGGTCGTAGGCTATCAACGACCAGTCGATGGTGGTTTCTCCGAGATGGAGCACGTGCAGGAATTCCTCGAAAGCCTTTGAGCCTTTCATCACGCCGTCGGTCAGGGTCTTGCCGATTACGGAAATAGCCGGACCCGCTATTCCCATCACTATTTCTGCCGCGCCGACAACACATCCGGCAATGTCCATTCCTGTCCATTCGCGGGCGTCGCCTGCCTCGCCGATGATTCCACCGGTGGAGCGGTTGCCTGAATCGTTGATTGTTCCGCCGTTGAAGCAGTAGTTGGCCACGGTGTAGTTGCCTACCCAGCCGGCAATGCCGCCGGTGTAGGTCGACGTAACATTGAGTGTGCCGAAGTTCTGGCATCCGAACAGTGCGCCGAAGCTCGTCTTTCCAACAATGCCGCCTGCCGACTCGGCTTTGGTGGCTGTCACGGTGCCTTGGTTGACAACGTTGTAGATTACGGCTATCGATGTGTTGCCGACGATGCCGCCAAGTGTCGACTGGTTGTCGGTGGCGCTGACGGCTCCCGTGTTGACCACTTCGTAACCGCCGAATTGCGCCTCGCCGCAGATGCCGCCTACCGACGTGCGTCCGCTGACTGCGGCAACGTTGCCGCAGTCCTTGGCAAGAACGTTGTTGTAGAGCAGTTCGCCTCCCAGATTGCCACCGGCTTTGCCGATGCGGGTGCTGCCGATGATGCCGCCCACGCCTATGGCTCCCTCGATTTTACCTTCGTTGAATGATGAGTAGATGAAAGCCACACCTGTGCCTCCGGCGATGCCTCCGGCGCCGATTCCTCCGTTGTCGGTCGTGCCGCTCATCACCGCCGTGCCGCCAGTGATGGCTGACATGTTGCGGCAGCCTGAAACGAACAGCGAGTCAACAGAGCCGACGATGCCTCCAGCACCGCTGTAGCGCGCCGTGATGCGGCCGTGGTTGTTGCAGGCAAGAGCGTTGATGGTAGAGTAGAGGGTGCCGGCGCCTACAAGTCCGCCCACGGCATAGTCGCCGCTGACGCGCGTATTGTTGTTATAGCAGCTGTCGACCGACAGAAAGCCTTTGCGGTCGACCACGCCGATAAGTCCGCCCACAGCCACGCTGCCTGTCGGCGCGCTGACAGAGCCACCTTCCACTGTGCATCCGTGAAGCGCCGAGCTGCCTCGCTTGTCGCCGGGTGCCGATGTGCCGCCCACAAGTGCGCCTACGGCATAGTTGCCTTCAATGTCGGGGTTCTGTACGGTGAGGTTGCTTATCTTCGCCTGGTCGATAAATCCGAACAGACCGATGCCGGGGGAGTTGGGTCTGTGAATCCACAATCCTGTGATTTTGTAGCCGTTGCCGTCATAGATGCCGCGGAACGGATTCTCCGGGATTGAGCCTATCGGAAGCCAGCCGAATTTGCGGTCGCTCGACGTGCAGATGTCGCGCATGCGCAAGTCGCATTCCTGACGGAAATGGGTTTTTCCAGTCAGTTTGGTGTTGCTTTCGTCGCTGTTGGTGAAGTCGCGCAGACGCCACAGGTGCTCGGCGCTTGAAATGATAAAAGGATCGGTTTCCGAGCCGTCGCCAACAAGTTCAAATTCCGAATTGAACGTGTCGAGCACTGTGGCGGAATGGTTTTCGGCGGAAATGCGCACGCGGCATCCGAGTCCGTAGTCGGTCCATACGGTGTCGGTGCCGTTTTCGATTGTAGGCACTTCAAGTGCGAGCAGGCGGTAGGTGCCTGTGCGCAGTCCGGTGTCGAGCGTGAGCAGCGATGTGTTTCCAGAACGCATGTGGTTGCCACGGCGGCGGAATATTGTGCCGTCCTCGGCTTTGATTACGCATTCAAAGTCGGTTCCTGAGAATTTGTCCATTTCCGAGCTGAGCGTTATCAGACGTTGTGAGCCCACAAATGCGTCGTTGGCATCCGGCTCGATGTCGTTGTTGTCTTTGCAGGCAAATAATATACAGGCAAGAGTAATAATCAGAAAATGTAGGTTGCTTGTTCTCATTTTTTGAATGAAGAGTTTGGTTGGATTGATTTTTTTTGATGACAAAATTACCATTCCGGCAGTGTTGATGCGGTTTTATAAATGTTAAAAAATGTGAATGTGTAAAAATGGTAAGATGTTGGCTTCTATTGGTTTGTGCTGAAGATTGCGTCAAAGGAACATTTTTTTGAGTTGAAATCGCGTCAGAGGAACATCCGGAGAAAAGAAAAGCGCATCGCTTTTGCGGTGCGCCTTGTGTCGTAGTGTTGTTGCTAAGCCTATCGAGGCAGGGTTTCGATGGTCAGGGCATCATATGCACGATCGGCTTTTTTGCGAGCCTCCTCGACGGTGTCGGCTGTGGCGAGGATCACAGCCATGCGGCGGTGGCCCACAACCTCCGGCTTGCCGAAAATGCGGATTTGAACTGATTGATGGCAGTGAATTTTGCAGCAGATGTGGTACAGCAATAACAAAGGAGCGATAGACATGAAATGTCCTCACTGTGGGAATTA
>ENA-ORNF01002377-ORNF01002377.1-human-gut-metagenome-genome-assembly--contig:-NODE-2377-length-14203-cov-5.504594_pt1 | contig 14203 bp, 10 predicted proteins | sample MGYA00242110_ERZ509012 | MGnify/ENA primary metagenome ERZ509012 (study PRJEB26280, sample SAMEA2338714) | human gut metagenome | biome: human gut; feature: human-associated habitat; material: faeces...
CGGTGCTCTTCCCACATATTTTGCAGGGTCCATAGATTTTTCTAATTCTTCTAAGGTCAGATTGAATGCCGGATCTGCTGCGATCAGTTCTAAAAGATTGTTGTCTTTTCCTTCCTCTTTGACATTCTTTCCTGCCTCCATGGAAAGCTGACGGATCTTTTCGTGCATCTCCTGACGGTTACCTCCATTTTTTACGGCATCCATCATAATATTTTCGGTTGCCATGAACGGAAGCTCTGCCATCATGTGTTTGCGGATAACCTTATCATATACTACCAGTCCGTCTACGACGTTCAGACATAAATCTAAAATACCGTCAATGGCAAGGAAGCCTTCCGGAATGCTTAAACGCTTGTTTGCGGAATCGTCTAACGTTCTCTCAAACCACTGTGTTGCGGATGTGATCGCCGGATTTAAGGCATCTATCATCACATAGCGGGAAAGAGATGCAATACGCTCACTCCGCATCGGATTTCTCTTATATGCCATCGCGGAGGAACCGATCTGGTTTTTCTCAAATGGCTCTTCTACTTCTTTTAAGTGCTGGAGCAGACGGATATCATTTGACATCTTATGCGCACTTGCTGCAATGCCTGCTAAAACATTTGCTACTCTGGTATCTACTTTTCTTGAATAGGTCTGACCGGATACCGGATAACATTCTGCAAATCCCATTTTTTTCGCGATCATCGGATCGATCTTATCGATGGTTTCCTGATCTCCTGCGAATAACTCCTGAAAACTTGCCTGTGTTCCTGTCGTTCCTTTAGAGCCTAAGAGTTTTAAACTGTTCTGTACATACTCTAAATCCTCTAAATCCATTAAAAATTCCTGCATCCAGAGTGTTGCACGTTTTCCTACGGTAGTCGGCTGTGCCGGCTGGAAATGTGTAAATGCCAGTGTCGGCAGTTCTTTATATTCGTCTGCAAATTTTGCAAGTTCATCGATTACATTGACTAATTTTTTACGGACTAATTTCAGTGCCTCGTTCATGACGATAATGTCCGTATTGTCACCCACATAACAGGAGGTTGCTCCTAAATGAATGATACCTGCTGCCTTTGGGCACTGCTGTCCATAAGCATACACATGGCTCATAACATCATGGCGTACTAACTTTTCACGCTCTTTTGCCACTTCATAATTAATATCCTCGGCATTTGCCTTTAACTCATCGATCTGCTCCTGTGTGATGACCGGTTTTCCATTCTCGGAAAGACCTAATTCCATTTCTGTCTCTGCAAGCGCGATCCAGAGTTTTCTCCAGGTACGGAATTTCATATCCGGTGAAAAAATATACTGCATTTCTTTACTTGCATAGCGCTCTGAGAGCGGACTGTTATATCTGTCTGTTGACATAGGTGTCTCCTTTCGTATACGGGGTATCTGCTTTATATGGTTATGATTGAACTATGATCATCTCTCAAAGTCTCCGCGGATGTCCTCTTTTGGCGGTTCCATCGGATATTTTCCTGTAAAGCATCCTTTACAGATGGACAATCCGTTGACTAATTCTTCTAATCTTGGAATCTTTAAATAGCCTAGGGAATCCGCACCGATCACATCCCGGATCTCTTCTATCGTCCGGTTATAGGCGATCAGCTGCTCTCTTTCCGGAATATCGGTTCCAAAATAACAAGGCCATAAGAATGGCGGGGAGGAAATCCGTACATGTACTTCTGTTGCCCCTGCATCCCTTAGCATACGCACGATACGGTCAGAGGTTGTTCCTCGCACAATGGAATCGTCTATCATGATGACTCGTTTTCCATCTACTGCCTCTTTTAGGACATTCAGCTTGATCTTTACACTGGATTCGCGGTTGCTCTGTTTTGGCTTGATAAAGGTCCTTCCAACATAGCCATTTTTTACAAATGCCGTTCCATAAGGGATTCCCGATTCCATGGCATATCCAAGTGCTGCCGCATTTCCCGATTCCGGCACGCCTACGACTAAGTCTGCCTCTACCGGTGAATCCATTGCTAAAAATCTGCCTGCTTTAATTCTGGAATCATAGACTCCGATCCCATCGATCTGGCTGTCCGGTCTTGCAAAATAAATATATTCAAAAATACAACGTGCCTGTTTTTCTTTCTCTAAACACATCGTGGTATCGGATACGATTCCTTTTTCCGGCGTGATCGTAACCACCTCACCCGGCAGCACATCACGGACAAATTCTGCTCCGAGTGTGTCTAAGGCACAGCTTTCCGATGTTAAAATATAGGCATTGTCTCTTTTTCCGATACAGAGCGGTTTAAATCCATATGGATCTCTTGCGCCGATCAGTTTTCTGGGACTCATGACAACCAGTGCAAAAGCCCCCTGAATCTTTTGTGCTGCTCTTCGCACTGCTTCTTCTACGTTATCGGAATTAAGGCGTTCCCTTGCGATATGATAAGCAATGACCTCTGAATCGATCGTTGTCTGGAAAATCGCTCCGGTATACTCTAATTCTCTGCGAAGCTCATTTGCATTGATCAGATTTCCGTTGTGAGCTAATCCTAAGGTTCCCTTCACATAGTTCAACACCAATGGCTGTGCATTCTCTCGTGTGGAGGCTCCGGCTGTAGAATAGCGGACATGACCGACTCCGATATCTCCTTTCATGGACTCTAAAATATCCTGAGTAAAGACTTCATTCACCAGTCCCATATCCTTATGTGTGGTCACTTTTCCTTTCGGTCCGTCTGTCTTGCTGACTGCAATACCACAGCTCTCCTGTCCGCGGTGCTGCAATGCAAATAAACCATAATAGATTGTGGATGCCACATCATGTCCATCAAAATCATACATTCCAAAGACGCCACATTCCTCATGCAGATCATCCCACGGTGTATTTTTTTCTAATTCTTTATTCTTCATAAAGTTTTAACCTTTCACTACCCGGCTGTCTTTAGACCACCGGTATTCTTCTTACTGCCTGTAATTCTCTATGCAGAATTAATCGAATTTTGTACCAGTCAGCAATTCATAAGCCTCTTTATATTTGTCTACGGTTTTTATGACAACTTCTTCCGGCAACAGATAATCATTGTCCGGATTTGCTTTTAACCAGTCTCTGACAAACTGTTTGTCAAAGGATGGCTGGGATTTTCCTGCTTCATATCCTTCTAATGGCCAGAATCTGGAGCTGTCCGGTGTGAGCATTTCATCTCCAAGCACTACGTTTCCGTTCTCGTCTAAACCGAATTCAAACTTGGTATCTGCAATGATAATGCCTTTGCTCAACGCATACTCTGCACATTTTTTATACAGTGCAATGGTACAGTCCTTGATCTGGTTTGCGTAGTCCGCACCTTTTCCCGGATAGATTTCCTCTAAAATCTCTACACTTCTTTCAAAGGATATATTTTCATCATGCAGTCCGATCTCTGCTTTGGTACTTGGTGTATAGATCGGTTCCGGCAGCTTGTCTGACTCTTTTAAGCCCTCCGGTAATGTAATCCCGCAGACTGTTCCGTTTTCCTTATAACTCTCCCATCCGCTTCCTGTAATATATCCGCGCACGATGCACTCGATCGGAAGCATCTCTAACTTCTTGCACATCATGCTGTTTCCGTCAAATTTTTCCTGCTGGAAAAATTCCGGCATATCTTTCACATCAACGGAAAGCATATGGTTTGGTACGATATCTTTCGTAAAATCAAACCAGAACTTAGACATCTGTGTTAAGATCGCACCCTTCTGGGTAATCTGATTCTTCAAAATGTGGTCAAATGCTGAGATTCTGTCTGTCGCTGTGATAATGAGGCTTTCTCCGATATCATATACCTCGCGTACTTTTCCTTCTTTAATTGGCAAAAATTCCTGTGTACTCATGTCGTCCTCCATTTTCTATGCTTTCCATAACTTAAACTCTGTTTACATACTACAGGAAAAATTATAATACAGGGCGTTTTGGAAAGTCAACGGATTTGACCGGAGTTGTGTTTTTCCGGGTGTAGAAAATTCTGATATTTTTATTAGTTTTTTTGTGTAATTTCTTCCATTTATAAGTTGTGCTAATAACTATGTTATAAAAAACCCTGAAACTCCAAAACCATTTCGGGATTTTGAAATTCCAGGGTCTGCTTTTCATCCGATATATCTTTGACGATCGATCGTCTTATTTTTTGATCAACAAGGATTTTCCGGTCATCTCTGCCGGCTGTTTCATTCCCATGGTCTCAATCAGGGTTGGTACAATATCTGCTAAGCATCCGCCATCTCTTAAGGTATATGCCGGATCATAATTTACTAAGATAAATGGTACCTGATTGGTGGTATGTGCGGTAAATGGAGCACCTGTCTCGTAGTCGATCAACTGCTCTGCATTTCCATGGTCTGCACAAATGAACATTACGCCATCGACTTCTTTGATTGCCTCTACTGCTTTTCCAACACATTCATCTACTGCTTCTACTGCCTTAATTGCAGCTTCTTCTACTCCGGTATGACCTACCATATCCGGGTTTGCAAAGTTGATGATGATAACGTCATATTTATCGGAACGGATGGCTGTTGTCAATTTATCGCATACTTCGTAAGCACTCATCTCCGGTTTTAAGTCATAAGTAGCAACCTTTGGAGAATTTACTAAGATTCTGTCTTCTCCTTCATTCGGTTCTTCTACACCACCGTTGAAGAAGAAGGTTACATGTGCGTATTTTTCTGTCTCTGCAATACGGGCCTGTGTCATATGATTTGCTGCAAGCCACTCACCGAATGTATTGGTTACGGCAACCTTCGGGAATGCCACAAATTTATTCGGGATTGTCGGGTCATAGTCTGTAAAGCATACGAATGTTGTCTGGATTCTTGCACCTCTGTCAAATCCCTTGAAATCATCATCGCAGAAGCATCTGGTAATCTCTCTTGCACGATCCGGACGGAAGTTGAAGAAAACGACAGAATCGTTATCTTTGATGGTTGCAACCGGAGCACCGTTTTCCATTACAACGGTTGGTTTTACGAACTCATCTGTCTCATCCTTGTCATAGGACTGCTGAATTGCTTCCGGTCCACTTGCAGCGGTCTGTCCCTCGCCTTTTGTCAGTGCATCATATGCTAATTTTACACGGTCATAGTTGTTATCTCTGTCCATTGCATAGTAGCGTCCGGAAACAGATGCGATCTTACCCACGCCGATCTTTTTCATTTCATCCTCTAATGCAATTGCAAAATCTTTTCCGCTTGCAGGCGGTGTATCACGTCCGTCTAAGAAGCAGTGTACATATACATTGGATAATCCGTTTCTCTTTGCTAACTCTAATAAGCCATAGAGGTGTGTATTGTGGCTATGTACACCACCATCGGATAAGAGTCCGAAGAAATGAAGGTCACTGTTATTTTTCTTGCAGTTTTCTACTGCTTTTAAAAGTGCTTTATTCTCAAAGAAAGTTCCTTCTTCAATATCTTTGGTGATTCTTGTAAGCTCCTGATATACAATACGTCCTGCTCCCATGTTCAGATGTCCTACTTCTGAATTACCCATCTGTCCATCCGGAAGTCCTACTGCTAAGCCGCTGGCATTACCTCTTACAAACGGATACTCTTTCATCAGTTTGTCCATGACCGGAGTCTTTGCCTCTGCTACTGCATTTCCTTTTGTGGTCTGATTCAGACCATATCCATCTAAAATCATTAATACGGTTGGTTTTTTACTCATACTCAATTCCTCTTTTCTTATCACTTTCAGACTTATCTTAAAACAAATCTACACATTTTTCAACTACTTCGATAAATTTGTTACATATCCTTCTTCATCTATGGAAACATCCTTTGAAAGTCCCCGCATAAAATCCAAAACCTCTGTCCTCTGGCTTCCATCGGTCAGGAGTCTGGTCCTCGTTCCCGACTGGATACATGGCAAAAATCGCAAACGGATACTTCCGTCTTTTTGTATCCGCACCTGTGCTACTCCGGTATCTAAGGTCTTGTTATTAAACCAGAAATTTCCCAGACTGTAGAGAACCGGTACGTCCTCTATATAAGCAATTCCCTGTAAACAATGTGTGTGTCCTCCAATGATCACATCGGTTCCTGCACTTACAAATGCTTCTGCTAATTCCTTCTGGTCTGCTCCATAGGAATGATTTCCTTCCGTTCCCCAGTGCGGATATGCAATGACAATATCACTGTTACTCTTTGCTTTTCGGATCACTTCCGTAAATTTGTCAGGCTTTAAGGTCTTTAACACTCCGGGACTGTCTTTGGTTGCTTCTTTTGTATAAGAATACGAACGCTCTATCTGTGTTGCAGCTACTATCGCAATTTTTCTGCCATTTGCAATAAAATAAACAATTTTTTCTGCTTCTTCTATATTTCTTCCGGCTCCCACATAGGGTATCTGTGCCTGCTCTAACGTATCCATTGTATCTAACAGTGCTTCTTCTCCATAATCATAAACATGATTATTTGCAAGGGAAACAATATCCGCACCAAGCTGCTGTAACACTTCCACGCGGGATGGCGCCGCCCGGAACGTATATGCCTTTCCGGCTAACGGTGTTCCTCTGTTACTATAGGTAAATTCGTTGTTGATCAGCAAAATATCCGCACTTTGCAGTTCTAACATTAAATCGGATGAGAGACAATCATAAATGCCATCTGGCTGTCTATCCATAAATACGGTCGTAGACCATCCCTCCGACAGATTGATGTCTCCGGTAAAATCCAACACGGTCTCTTCCCCTGCACATTCTTTGTCATAGATATTTTCTAACAGTTCAGACTGGTATCCGGTATCCCGGCAATAGTAGACCCAGAGCACCTGCATCGTATTACCGGTCAGTGTATACCATAGATCCGGATCCTGATTTTCCTTTTCTACTTCATCTGCTACTTTTTTTAATGTCTCATCTCCATATTTAGAATGAAACCATGCCAAAAAATTTTCATCAATCGGACGATTACTAATAAATTCTTTCTGGCACTTTTCTAAAATTGTATCATATTCTGTCTGCAGATCTGACCTTGCTCCTGTTTCCTGTTCCTTGTCAGCTTCTGCCTTTTGCCCGTCTGCCTGTGCAGTTGTCTGCTTCGTACCTTCATTTTTTTGTTTTAAGTACCATGTTCCTGCAAAATATCCTGTTGCTAAGATCACAAGAAGGATACTTAAAATGATCCCTGCCTTTTGAAGCCTTCGTTTCATAGGTTCCTCTCAAGTTTCTTTTCTCTGCGTTTGTCTTTAACTGTAATAAGCAGCGATGTAAACACCGCTGCTTATTATGATATATCATCGTTATGATTATTTGTAGTTTACAATTTTTCCAAAATCAGCTTTGAGGGATGCGCCTCCAACTAAACCACCGTCAATGTCAGGTTTTGCAAATAATTCTGCTGCATTTCCTGCATTTACAGATCCGCCGTACTGGATGCGGATTTCTGCTGCTGTTGCATCGTCATATACCTCTGCGATGCATGCACGGATTGCTGCACATACTTCTTCTGCCTGATCAGATGTAGCTGTCTCACCTGTTCCGATAGCCCAGATTGGCTCGTAAGCGATTACGGCTGTCTTAGCCTGGTCTGCTGTTACATTCTGGAATGCAATTTTAATCTGCATACGAATCCAGTCAATGTAGATGCCCTGTTTTCTCTGTGTTAAAGACTCACCACAGCAGATGATTGGTGTAATACCATGCTCAAATGCTTTTAATACTTTTTTGTTTACAGTCTCATCTGTCTCTGCAAAGTATTCTCTTCTTTCAGAATGTCCTAATACAACGTATTTTACGCCTGCATCTACTAACATGTTTGGAGAAATTTCTCCTGTGTATGCTCCGCTCTCCTCAAAGTACATGTTCTCAGCACCGATGTTGATATTTGTACCTTTTGCTGCTTCCATAGCAGGAATGATGTCGATAGCCGGTACGCAGAATACTACGTCTACATCATCATTTTTTACTAATGGAGTTAACTCCTTTACTAATGCTACTGCCTCGCTTGGAGTCTTGTTCATTTTCCAGTTACCTGCAATAATTTTCTTTCTTGCCATTGTTCTATTCTCCTTTTTTGTATGTATTGATCCTATAAAAAACAAGGAAGTTCGTTCTTCACTACATTTGAACTTACGAAATATCCTATTTATCGTTTGCTGCTGCTACACCCGGAAGCTCTTTTCCTTCTAAGAACTCTAAGGAAGCTCCACCACCTGTTGAGATATGGGTCATCTTGTCACCAAATCCTAACTGGTTTACTGCTGCTGCGGAATCACCACCACCGATGATGGTTGTTGCATCTGTCTCAGCTAATGCTTTTGCTACTGCAATTGTTCCTGCTGCAAGTGTCGGGTTCTCAAATACACCCATCGGTCCGTTCCATACAACAGTCTTAGCAGATTTCACTGCATCTGCATATAATTTTGCTGTCTCTGTTCCGATGTCTAAACCTTCCATATCTGCCGGGATTGCATCTGCCGGTACTACTTTTACATCGATCGGTGCATCGATCGGATCAGGGAATCCTGCTGCGATGGTTGTATCAATTGGAAGTAATAATTTCTTACCAAGCTTCTCAGCTTTTTCCATCATTTCTTTACAATAATCAATCTTGCTGTCATCTGCTAAAGATAATCCGATCTCTTTTCCCTGTGCTTTTAAGAATGTGTAAGCCATACCACCACCAATGATCAGGGTATCACATTTCTCAAGTAAGTTAGAGATAACGTTTAATTTATCTGCTACTTTTGCACCACCTAAGATCGCTACGAAAGGTCTTACCGGATTCTCTACTGCATTTCCTAAGAAATCGATCTCTTTCTGCATCAGATATCCAACAACTGCTGTATCTACTAATTCAGCCACACCTACGTTAGAGCAGTGTGCTCTATGAGCTGTACCGAATGCATCGTTTACAAATACATCACAGATAGAAGCAAGGTCTTTGGAGAAAGCCTCTCCATTCTTTGTCTCTTCTGCTCTGTAACGTGTGTTCTCTAAAAGAATGATGTCTCCATCTTTCATTGCCTCTACAGCAGCTCTTGCATTTGGTCCTACTACTTCGTTATCTGCTGCAAATTTTACTTCCTGTCCTAATAACTCAGAAAGTCTTACTGCTACAGGTGCTAAAGATAATTCCGGTTTTGGCTCTCCCTTTGGTTTTCCTAAGTGGGAGCAAAGAATTACTTTTCCGCCATCCGCTACTAATTTTTTGATCGTAGGAAGTGCTGCTACTAAACGGTTCTCGTCTGTGATCTTTCCATCTTTTAATGGTACGTTAAAATCACAACGGCAAAGAACACGAAGTCCCTTTACATTAATATCATCTACTGATTTTTTGTTTAATCCCATTTTTATTTTCCTCCTGGATATTGTTATGTACGTTTACCGAAATCTGAAACCTTATCTCCGTAAACGAAAAAAATGAGTCCGGCCCTTTAAAGACCGGACCCATGTTGAGTCTTTTTTACTCTGGCATCAATACTTATGCTAACTCTGAGAAGTATTTGATTGTACGAACCATCTGAGATGTATAGCTGTTCTCATTGTCATACCATGAAACAACCTGTACTTCGTATAAATCATCAGAAATAGGATTTACCATTGTCTGAGTTGCATCGAATAAAGAACCAAATCTCATTCCTACGATATCGGAAGATACGATCTCATCCTCGTTGTATCCGAAGGATTCATTTGCTGCTGCTTTCATAGCTGCATTGATGTCTTCTTTTGTTACACCAGCTTTTTTAACAACTGCTGTTAAGATTGTTGTAGAACCTGTTGGTGTAGGAACACGCTGTGCAGAACCGATTAATTTTCCGTTTAACTCTGGGATAACTAATCCGATTGCTTTTGCAGCACCTGTGCTGTTAGGAACGATGTTAACTGCTGCTGCACGGGATCTTCTTAAATCACCTTTTCTCTGTGGTCCGTCAAGAGTCATCTGATCACCTGTGTAAGCATGGATTGTTACCATGATACCAGACTGGATCGGAGCATATTTGTTTAATGCATCTGCCATTGGTGCTAAGCAGTTTGTTGTACAAGAAGCTGCTGAGATGATTGTATCAGAAGCTTTTAATGTCTCGTGGTTTGTGTTGTATACGATTGTTGGAAGATCGTTACCTGCTGGAGCAGAAATAACAACTTTACGAGCACCTGCATTGATGTGTGCCTGTGCTTTTTCTTTGGATGTATAGAATCCGGAGCACTCTAATACAACGTCAACTTTTAATTCACCCCATGGGCAATTGTTTGCATCCGGGAATGCGTAGATTTTGATTTCTTTTCCATCAACTGTGATAGAATCTTCTCCAGCTGTTACTGTGTCAGCTTTCTCATATTTTCCCTGAGAAGAATCATATTTTAACAAGTGTGCTAACATTTTAGGGCTTGTTAAATCGTTGATTGCTACTACTTCGTATCCTTCTGCACCGAACATCTGTCTGAATGCAAGACGACCAATACGGCCAAAACCATTGATTGCTACTCTTACTGCCATTTCTTATTCCTCCTAGAAATTTTGAATGAAATTTTTTCTTACTTTTGAGCTAGCTTGCCCAACTACTGATATTTTAACTAATTCTTAGAAAAATTTCAAGGGTATTTCGTATCTTTGTTAAACTTTTCACTATTTTTTTACACATATCGGATTTTGTATAAGAATTCAGGGGCAAAAACTACCGTTTTGCCCCCAATATTGTTTCACTTCTATTTTCGGATGGTGATGGACTTAATATTACTGTATGAGCCATAAAGTCTTTGTCCATTTAAATTCTGATAAGAACGTATCTTATAATAATATTTTTTCCCTATCATCCGGTTTTTGTCTGTCATGCTGCAGCTCTTTGCTGAATTGATCGTTTTTATTTTTTTATATCCGGAGTTCCTTTTCGTAGAACGATAAACTTCATATCCTCTGGTTTTATCATTCTGACTCCACTTCAACCACACTTTTTGGGCCGCTTTATTCTTTGCCGTTGTCAGTTTCACGGTCTGCGGCATTTTTATCACACTGTCATAATTATTCGCATGGCGGATATAAGTTAAGCCCGTAATGGATGATTTTGGGATCGTAACGTTCCATCGGATCTTGCAGTGGCCGTCCCAGTTGCAGTCTGCAAACGTGATCGTATCTGCCGTAACCTTTGTCACAAAAACGGAATGCGTATTATACCTGTAACGGATCACATCCCCGGCTTTTACTTTTGACAGGTTCGTATGGCTAGACCAGGTTCTTGGTGCACTTCCGAACACATCATAACCGAGTTTTTCTGAAAATCCCATACACTGGATCGCATTAGAAAAACTGTTACAGCCGCACTGCCCCTGATATCCCTTTGCCAGACAATTGCCATGATGCGTACACGGTGTATTTGTCCAGCCATCCGGATTATTTACAAAACTTCCTGAGTGGTTCCAGTATTTTCCATTTGGAAATTTCTTCTGAAGCTGTGAGATTCTCTGTTCCAAATTGCCGCTTGTACTTGCTGCCTCTGCCTTTATTGGCATACCTGTCACAGCCAGCATGGACACAAACAGACAGATGGTGATCATTCTTGATAATATTTTTTTCATCGGTGGTTTCCTTCTCTGTTGGTATATTGCTGATGTTTTCTGCTTCCTTTGTCACTATATTAAATGATAACATGGGACAGGGATGTGAACAAGTGGAATCTTTTGCTGTGGTTGTGATATAATGAGTGCAAGCGATGAGCAGTGCCATCCAACGAAAATATAACTGACTTGTGCTTGCATAAAGTCAATTATATTTTTGTTGGATGATAGGGCGAATGCCCGTACAGCAAAAAAATCTTTGATTTTTGAGCGGCACTGCGATGTGTATGCATACACGGTAACGCATAATTGAATGAAATAATCACAGGAGGATTACAAATGCTTTGGGACACCCATTTACATACACGTTATTCCGGTGACAGCACTGCTGAACCGGAAGATATGGTTCAAGCTGCCATTCAACATGGTTTGGACGGTATCTGCTTTACCGATCATATTGATTACGACTATCCAAAAGAACCGGAACTTTTTTTATTTGATATGGATGCTTATCAAGAAGAATTGTCTGAGTTAAAAGAAAAATATCAAAACATTCTGCCAATCTGTATTGGTGTGGAACTTGGTTTACAGCCGCAGGTTGCAGAATATAACCGTCAACTTTTACAAAACAGAGATTTAGACTTTGTCATTGGTTCTTCCCATGTTGTGCACGGGATCGATCCTTATTATCCTGAGTATTATGAAGGAAAAACGGAGTATGAGGCTTACTTAGAATATTTTGAATCCATTCTAGAAAATATTCAGGCTTATGACGATTTTGACGTTTACGGACACATCGACTATGTTGTCCGCTATGGTCCAAATCAAAATGCCGATTATTCTTATCGAAAATATTCTGACGTGATAGATGAGATTTTTAAGCAGTTAATTTCCCGTGGAAAAGGCATCGAGTTAAATACTGCCGGTTTAAAATACGGTCTTGGACATCCGCATCCAACGGAAGATGCCCTTGGCCGCTACCGTGAACTTGGCGGCGAGATCCTGACGATCGGTTCTGACGGACACAAACCGGAACACCTCGCCTTTGATTTTAAAAAAGCGCCCTCGTTTCTGCAGGATGCCGGTTTTCGCTATTATACGGTTTTCCGGGGACGGAAGGCGGAATTTGTGAAACTGTAAAAAGAGTTCTAAAAAATCCGTAGTGTGACAGGTACGATAAACCTCTATCACATTACGGACTTTTATCTGTTTTTATAGTTCTTTACGCACTCCTTCTAAGAATACCACATCACATTCTGCTAACGCACAAATGTCTGCATCTGCCATGCCACGCCGCAACATATTCTTAACGATTGTTTTTGTTTTATCCAATTCTCCTTCTACTCGTCCTTCTAATTTCCCTTTCAGTATTAAATCATCAATTGCTTTGCACATATTGACCCTGCCTCCTTCGATATAATCATCTTTGACTGCAAGTAAATTCTCTGACCCTGTATAGGCAGCTGCCATATTGTAGGCATCCTCTTCCATTTTTCCATACTCAGGATCTTTCGTCATTAACTGCCGCATACTCTCATCATCCTTAGAACAGCGGATAAAATCAAACACCTGACGAACATCTGTCTTGAACACTTCTGTATTCTGCATCCTTGGAACATCTACCACATGAATGTGATAATTCTGTACCAATTTCTGTATCCCATCAGGGATATCCGTAAAATCCAACATTCCATGCAAATCTGCAGCTGCATCCCATTCGTCTTTTCCATAGTATAGCACAAATGTCACAACCGGATAAAGACGTATATCTTTTTGAAATCCACACAAATACTCTGCTGCTGTTAAATGCTGACCATCCTTTCCTTTTCTGCGAAGTCTTCTGCGGATACACTTAAGCTGCTTTTCGTATTCTCCAACATCGTAAGACATTGCCCGTACCGGAAATGTATAATCGATGTTGTTCTGGTTTTCAATGCCGATCACGGCAAAATTAATGCCAAAGGCAGTCTTACGGACTAAATCACGGATTTTAATGCCATATGTGTGTTTTCCGATATACCGGTGCTTTCTGTCTCCCGTGGTCTGTCCCCAGAAACCGGTCTGCGTATCCATCTCCTGCAGATCTTCTTCGCTTATAATCTGTTCGCCATTACATCCAAGACCGTTGATCAAGTCTGCGTAACGTCTGTTGTCGGAAAAGAACAATTTTCCTGCAATATCCTGTTCCATCCTCTTCCTCCCATCTTATGGCAGGAGGCTTACAAAAAATCTCCTGCTTTTTTCTAAATTGATTTAAAAGCATAGATTTTTTGATATGATATTAGATAGAATTGACAGGTATACACCTGATAAGATATCCAGAATCTGTATGCTTTGTGAGAATTTTATCATAAGTTCCCGCTGCTGTAAAGGATACTTTTGGCTTCTACGCTTAGTGCAATATAGATACTACATTCAGATGCTGTCAGCTAAAATTTGCGGAATCTGATATCATTTTACCCAAAAATATTTACACTCAAAAAAATGCCGTAACTCCTTGAGATTACGGCATTTTCAACGTTTTCTTAATTAATACTTTAGTTCTTCTTAGAACTTACCAGCCTTTGCAGCTTCCTCAACAGAAACAGCAACTGCTACGGTAGCTCCTACCATTGGGTTATTACCCATTCCGATCAAGCCCATCATTTCTACATGAGCCGGTACGGATGAAGAACCAGCGAACTGTGCATCAGAGTGCATACGTCCCATAGTATCTGTCATAC
>ENA-ORNF01002385-ORNF01002385.1-human-gut-metagenome-genome-assembly--contig:-NODE-2385-length-14171-cov-5.705582_pt1 | contig 14171 bp, 13 predicted proteins | sample MGYA00242110_ERZ509012 | MGnify/ENA primary metagenome ERZ509012 (study PRJEB26280, sample SAMEA2338714) | human gut metagenome | biome: human gut; feature: human-associated habitat; material: faeces...
ACCACTTCTTTCTTGTGAAAACCTTATTGTAAAAGATACCGACTTCTTTAAGTATTACCCGTTCAAATGCATTTATGACCGACAAAGGTGATTATATATTTGCAATGTGTGGAAATTTAAAAGAGCAGATTGACGGATATAGGGCTAAAATATACAAATATGATTATAAATCAGGAGAATGTGTAAACGAGATATTGTGTAAAAAAGATTTTTTTAGCGGAATGGAAATGGAATTTGACATTAGAGGATTATCAGAACCTATTCTTGGGGATAAACCTATAGTAGTTGGAAAATTAAAAAATCTCAACCGAAGTAAAAGGATTTTTGGACAATTTGATAATGCCATTGATATAAGTTTATATAAAGAAAAGAACGAAGAGGATTGTTTTGAGAACGGTCTGCCGTTTATACCGCGTATAACCGGAGATATACTTCAGATTTACAGCAGGGATCATTTAATAAAAAAAGTATACTTATATAATGAAAAAGAATTTTATGAACGCTCGATGGCTTTTCTGAGTTTTCCGTCCCCTAATTTGGGGTTATCTCTGAAATTTAATAATGAAAATTATTCAAGAAGAAAATAATTTTTAGTTTTCCGTCCCCTAATTTGGGGTTATCTCTGAAATACTCGAAGATGTTAAAAAGATACGAGACAGTCTCAGGTTTTCCGTCCCCTAATTTGGGGTTATCTCTGAAATTTCTGAAAAAGCAGGTATGGAAACACAAGATAACAAATTTTCCGTCCCCTAATTTGGGGTTATCTCTGAAATATACTGTACATTAAAGCAACCTGCACCGTGGGCAGGGATTTTCCGTCCCCTAATTTGGGGTTATCTCTGAAATTAACAAAATCAAAATTAACTCTTTAAAAAAATTATTCGGATTTTCCGTCCCCTAATTTGGGGTTATCTCTGAAATCATGATATGCAGTTCATGTATATTAAAAAAATTATTTATTTTCCGTCCCCTAATTTGGGGTTATCTCTGAAATCCTGACAAGTTTATCGATTTAGTTCATGTCGAGCTTTTTTCCGTCCCCTAATTTGGGGTTATCTCTGAAATTATCAAATTTAGATACGTCTATTGTTTTTAATGCTTTTTCCGTCCCCTAATTTGGGGTTATCTCTGAAATTTTCTCAGGCAAAAATTAATGTATTTGTCAAAGAGGATTTTCCGTCCCCTAATTTGGGGTTATCTCTGAAATACTGATGATTGTATCATTAGTCTTTATAAGGGATTATTAATTTTCCGTCCCCTAATTTGGGGTTATCTCTGAAATAATCTGTTGGTGCTACTATTAGTGCTACTGTTGGTTTTTCCGTCCCCTAATTTGGGGTTATCTCTGAAATTTTAGAAAATAGAGTAATCTATCAACAAAATATGTTTTTCCGTCCCCTAATTTGGGGTTATCTCTGAAATAACTGATAGTGTTACTATTATGCAATTCATTGATAGATTTTCCGTCCCCTAATTTGGGGTTATCTCTGAAATAGTGCCTTGGGATTTGTTATTAGAAAAGAATCCACTAATTTTCCGTCCCCTAATTTGGGGTTATCTCTGAAATATTTTTATCACCCAGAGCAATGGGCTTACCACTGCTAATTTTCCGTCCCCTAATTTGGGGTTATCTCTGAAATTTTAGATTATCATGATCATTCTAAAATCCGCTTTTTTTTCCGTCCCCTAATTTGGGGTTATCTCTGAAATCCTGTCCCTGCAAGTCCGCCTGTCATAAGGTCTGCGCCCGCCATTTGCGGCGCAGGCCTTACCAACAGACCACTTGCCCTAAAAACAACCTGCCTCACACCCTCCAAATCCACTCTGCAAGCGGTGCGGCGCAGTTTCACTCAAAATCTTTCATTCAATGATGTTTTAACTGCCCCCATTCCCAAGGCAGTCTTAATTCCTATACCGCTATAATTAGCATATTCACCCAACATAGCGATAATCCTGTTGCACATCACATTATTTTTCATACCTAACACATATAAGCCTCTAAATGCTGGTATGCGTGCGCCATCCACACTAAAGGAGCGTAAGCTAAGTTTATAATCAGCAACGTATGTTTCCTGCGCCAAGTCTTGTGCTAATCCAAGCGCATCCAGTCTTTCCTTATCAGCAAAGCTGTTCCAACGCTTTATAAGACTGCCAAGCAGAAATTGCGGTTGAGGGAAAATTACATATTGCCCTTCGCTCTTAAAACTGCAGGATGTCAAAAAGCTGCAGCTTAAATATTTTCCTGCTAACGGCTGTGCAAAGCATTTTTCTGCAATTTCAGCATAGCTGGTTTCCTTCAGATATTCCTTGCTCACAAGCTGTACTTCCATCTGTTTTTTCTTCAGATAAACAGTCGCCGGTAGCGAAAATGCTGCTCCCAATAACTCATCATCTGCTTGCTTATTCAGCGCCGTCAAGCGCCAGTAAACACTGTCACGTTCCTTATCAAAATAAAGATACTGGCTATACGGGCGCAAGCTCTGTTGATGCAAAAGCTCTGCATATGTGCTGTCAATATGCTCCATCAGCACGCCGTGCAGCAATGAGCAGGCAGACTGCGTAAGCTTTGCGCCTGTCGGAACAGCTATCCTTATTTCCAATGAACGAATCATACTTTGCGCACCTCTGCAACTCCCATCAGCATCAGCTTGCCATTATAATTTGTACATTTAAGAGTACGCGGTGCAATAACTTTATCGCGCAGTAAATGCTTGTGAGTTTTAAAACTTTTGTCCAACAATACCTTGATAGTATTTTTTGCAGTATCTTTATCCGGAGCCAACATAGCTAAAAGAGTTTTACTCAAAAAGCCTGTATTACCGCCAAGAAACATATTGCCGGCTGCTACACCTTGAAATGCTTCCTGATACTCTTTTTCAAACGCCTGTTGCAGCAAATCTGTCACCGCCGCAAAAAAGCTGTGCGTTGCCTTCAACAAATCGTCAACGGTGTTAATGCCAATGGTACTCATAACAGCCTTTTCAATCTTTACATCAAAGAACAGCTCTGCTTTTGGAAGCATGCATTCCCTAAAAATCGGAAGTTTTTTAGGAGAAGCCTTGCCAAATTTATCAAATCCGCCATCAACTTTTTGTAAAATAGCTGTCTGCATATTCCGGCTAGCATAGGTATCACTAACCTGTAAGCCACGCATTACGCTGCAGACCGCATTATTACTCCGAATATTGCCATCCACCAAACGTAAAGTATGCAAGAATTCATTTTCCAAATCACTGATCAGTTTATTGAAATCTCTATAAGGTTTAAAATAATTGCTGCTAATTTTTTCCTGAATCTGCCGCCAATATTTAACCTTAATATCCTGTCTTTTCTGCAAAAGACTATACAAAATCGCTGTTCTGAACACGCCTTTTATGCTGCTTCCCGGAACATATAGGCTTCCCTCAGGCTGCTGAATATGTCTGTTAATATCATTGAGTGTTTTCTTTTTTTCGTTATCCATCAGATTAACTGTTGCCTGTGCTTCTGAAGTTATAACAGTACGAACATCATCTATATCATATCCCTGCATCTGAAGCCATTCCAACAAGCTCTGTTTATCCCTGAAGTTTGCAATATAGCTTTCATATTTTTCCAACAGCATATGCTTATAAATAAACATATGCCATTGATGCAGATTTAAGAAAAACACCTTCTGCCTTCTGCTATCATACAAATAATCCTTAGCTCCCAACACTATACCGTCAGAAATATTTATAGGTGTAACTACCTTCAGGCACATTTTTGCTGTTTCAAATTGTTTGCTATTCATTTTTTAACCCCACAAACATTCCTATTCCATCACGGTAAACATCATGTGCTAAACCGTCCACAGTCTGCTGCAGCATTTGTCCGCATAATCTTTCAGGAAAGCATGAGCCTTCCTGCAGCATGTAAATACTATTACGCTTAATATTATCTTTTGCCGCAGATGAGGTAATAAAACCGCCACGCTTAATCAGCTTATAGCTTCCCTGCTTAACCACTGCCAATTCATCAGCCTTGGGACAAACAGGAGCAAGACACATTTGGTACTTACTTTTTTCGTTATACAGCATCAGTGCGATGGCAGTATCATCGTCATAGACACCACCATCATCAAACAGCTCCAATTCATCATCAGCCAGTTCGAATTTACCATAGCCACTGCTACGCTTGCCACCTATGCCACTATAGCCAAGACTAAGCAACAACTCCTTGATCAAAGTAAACTCTTCTTCATGCTCAACACCCAGTATGAAATACAAGCCGGAGTGCTCACTGAATACGTAACTGCCCACATAATATGGAAGCGGTTTTTCCTCACGCAACGCAACTCTTCCGGCAACAAGCGGCGCTGCAAACTCAGGCACAGCAAATTGTCTATCACTGCTACCGGACTCCAGCAAACTATTAATCTACGAAGCACGTATATATGTTGATTTTTTTTGCTTTTTCAGCTTAGTAGCTAATTGTTTGATTTCCTCAAAGCTTTTTGCGGACTGTTGCTCGTCTTGCTCTAGCTTTAGCAACGGTTTGGGTAAGTAAAAATATAAACCATCATCAACAGTACGCCAATAGGGAAATAAGCTGGAAAAAACTATCTTCCCTTCTACTGTTTTTTTCACCAACGTTGCTACTGCATCACTCCCTTTATTTGCAGCTTCATTACACAAGGCTGCAAATAATGTATCCGCACTGCATTGAAGCGAAAACTTATCCAAACTGCCACCATTGGCAGTGTCACCAAAATGTACCGGTGTCAAAAATTTTAAGGTAAAAATATAATACATCATCATGCATCAATCCTTAAACAAATCCTCATAGGCTGCTAAATCTATATCCAGCTTACCAATAACCCGCAGCTTAATATCATGTAATCTTACCCTGCCATATCCGCGAGAACCATGTCCGCCAAGATAATCGTTAGCCAACAGTTCAAAACCTTCAGCCAAGGTTTCTAAATCTTCTTGTACATCCTGCAGATTTTCAACATTATAAACCAGCTTAAAGTCAAACTCCGCTCCTGCCGGTACACGTTCAATCTGACGTGGATTAGCTACACCACTGGCTCTGTTAATAGTATTTTCGAATTTAACCTCACCAATGTAAGTGTCTGTTTCTATCGCATTGAAATTGGTTTTAGTATCCTCCGTTACAAACAAGTCAAAAAACTGCAGACGAGCCGGCATAGCATAATTTTTGCCACTGGCACCAAACAAGCGTGCTACAATTTCATTATCATCAGCAACCTTATTTAAAACATAACCATCACAATTTATCTTTGCCAGCAAAGTTCTAATCTTGCCTTTTAAAGAGCTGCCGGGAATAATTGGCGCATGACTAAACGGATCACGGATAAATGGGCTGTCTACTGCACCAATCGGAGCAAAGTCACTGCTTCCGCCAATATGCATACCTGTCAGTACCTGTAAAATACCTGACAGAACTATTTTTCCCTGCAATGGCTGTTGTTGTCTTTTCTGTTCTTCCATCATTTATCCTTACCTCCTAAAAACTTATGATATGCAACGAGTGCTTCTACATATTTAGTGAATTTCACAAATCTAGCTAAACTATCACCAATACCATCGATAATAATATTCAGCTTTGAAACTGTCATAAATTGTTTTACAGCGGCTGTTCTTCCGGCCTGATAGAGCAAATTAACCTTTAAAAATTTAATTTCAGCAGTCAATTCTTTAGATAAAGTTTCAGCACCTTTGTTTTTTGCCTTATAAAGGTCAACTTTATTGCGCACAACATTTACTGCTGTCAAAAACTTTCTGATTTGCGAGGTGGTAACATCAATTTTAATATTATCGTATCTATCTTTATATTGCAGCCCTTTAATTGCTTTTTCTGCCTCAGTTACAACATCAAAATTATCAAAATCAAATTGTTGTCCTTTTTTCTGCATATTAGGTCTGCTATTCTGCGCATACCCGGCTTTGACAAGTTGTTCCCGCATATTATTAACCATCATGCATCCTCCTTCGTATCACGAATATAATAAATAATTAAGTCTAGAGCTGTCCGTAACTGTTTTCTGGCATCAGCATCTTTAAACCATTTATACATCTGCTGACTGAATTCATTATAGCACTGCTGCAACTGTACCGAGGCTTTTTCCGGTTGCATACGTCCAAGCGTATAGGCAAATCTTGCCAGATTCATGTTGTCATCCTTTTCTTCCAGTAAATTCAGTAGTCTATAAAGCATAGCTTTGCCAGCCTTCAATTTATTATTGTCTACAGTATCTATATTCAGGTGTTGTAAAAGAAATTGCAGCTTTTCCTTACAAACCTTATCGGTAAACGTTGTCCAGTCATAGATATGTTCACAGCATAAACCGCTTTCCGCATTTTTCTGTTCCGTTTCAAAGCCAAATAAAGCAATGCTGTTTTTCATTTTGTTGCTGCTCTTAGCTGCACTCTCCAACATACCGGTAATTTCAGCCATCTTGCTTATCGGATATCCATGACTGAACATTGCCAAGCCTGCTGAAAAACTCAATTTGCCATTAGTAAACCTTGTAAAAGCTCGTCTTATATCTACAGCAAGCTCTATAAGCTCATCCCATGCTCCCACAATGAACATATCATCACCGCCGGAATATACAACATGAACTTTTCTCTGCACCGGCTTTTGTAAACCATATAAGCTGAATTGCTGCTGATTAATGTTGTCAAAGCCATTCAGCTCACCTCTGCAAAGCTTACTTACTGCCAATTTAAAGAACATACCTAAATCTCTGGATAAATCAGCATATCTTGACAATGTAGCATATTTTTCCGGTTCTTCTTTACCATAACGGATAAAGCCACCGATAAAAGCGGCACCTAAATTATCTACATCCGCACGTAAAACGCCTAAACGCTTAATACCATGCCCACCATCGCAACATTGTTCAGCTAAATCTTCAAACTCCATAACAGCACCTTTATCATTAGTACTGTAATAATCAGCTAACCATAAGCGAGTCCCGATATTTCTACCTGTCAAAGCTTTATTTTTACTGTAAATACGTACCAGGCTACTGCTGTTTTCTTCCAGCTCCTTTTCATCCATGACAGCTAAAAACAGCGGTTTATTGTAACCAAATAAATCCAGTTCTTCACCAACAGCTTTGCTTAAAACAGCAAAATGTCTATTAGCTTTAAAAAGCTTTTCTCCCAACTGAAATAGCCCTTTGCAAGTCGGACAAATATCACCTGCATCACCATTCGCAATTAATTTTTTACTGGACATATGGCAAACAGCGCATTCTCTGCTGCCATCAAGATTTTTATTATAACTGCTATCACTATCAAAGAGCTTTGCCAAATTTTGAATATCATAGCGACATAGCTTATCTTGATTTAATTTTTTACTTACAGCAGCAAATACATTACGTTGCATGCCTGAATTCTGTAAGTCAGAAGCACTGCAGGGAGCAAAACCCATAGCCATATACAGCTTTGTACCAAATTTTTCCAATAACCATTCATTGCAAGCATTCTGTATTTTCTTCAAATTGTCTTTTGTAGTATCCGTATTAGCAGCTAAAAGATAGAAATGCCCACCGCCTGTATATAACAGATTAGCTCTGCTCAAGCCAAGCTGCTGTAAAATCTCATCAATATAATTCTCCATAAAAATTTCTAAATAGAAAGAGCGACCTCTTAGAGATTTTAAAGCACCCTTACTTGGTACAGTATAAATAAAATCTTGTATTCCAGAAAAATCTCCTGATACAAGTAAAAACGCATCCTGTTTTCTAAATTCACTATTACCGGATTGATCATAGCAGTATTTTTTATAATCTTTAATCTTATTTTCTGAAAAATATTCATACATACAAGAGGCAAGCGCTGCTGTTACCTTAGAATGAATATATAGCGAAATATCACAAACTTCATTTTTATTCGTACTGGATGGTATGTAACTCATAACATCCTCCAAAATGCGCAAAAGTTCGCCATTACTCATATCAAGTACACCGGCACGTTGAAAATTACTTTCCAATACATTTACAAGCTCTTCATACTTGTCATCTGAAGCATAGCACATTTCCGTTGTCGGATAATTAAATTTATCAGAAGGATTCAGCCCACGTAAATAATATTTGCTAACCGGATTACTGGTTTGTTCTCCAAAAATATTAAACACACTTTGCAAGCAAGACTGTGCATCAAAGCCACGGTCAACACCCTCATCTTCACGCTCGCGTCTGTCGGCTGCAGCAGCAATATTATCAGCCTCATATACAATATAGCTAAAATCATCAGCTAAAAGTTTTGCTGTTTTCAAAGCTTTAGCATGGTGTAACCGCAAACAACGTGAAACCTGCTCTGCTTCCAGAGAATTATCCATATACTTTTTTAAAAAATTTGCTCCGGCATTAGAGTGATTCCCCAAACTATGGTCAGCACGCAAACACATCTTTCCTATGTCATGCAACAAGGCAGCCTTAATTAATACATCTATTTCCGCCACTCAAAATCCCCCTTTCGGAAAATCAACTTTATATAACAAACGTAAGAAAAAGCTATTTATATAATTCTACAATATTTTTTAAAATCCTTCTAGGAAATTTTGGTGCGCATTCTCTTCATAACGAAAATTTAATACTTTCAGGTGTTTCTTCTATATCTATTAATCTTAGCTCCGACATTTCTCAATCACTCTTCTAATTGGTTTTATCATCCTCACCAATATCTGCATACACTTCTCTTTATACAAAACTCTGCATTTGCGATAACTTTAGTTTTTAAAGTTATTCTTTTATACATTGTTGCATTTGCAGTTGACAAGAAGAATTTTCGCTTTGTAAAATAAATTAAGAGGAGTATTTTTCTTTTTATTGCTTTGACGGAGGTGAAGCCATGTTACGAAAATTATCAATCGTTTTTTTACTCATACTGACCTCACTTGGATTTATAGCAGGCAATGTCAACGCCGCTAATGAGCAAGCAAAGCAAGAGGTTGTTTTCGCCGACGCCGGCTGGGACAGTGTCAAATTTCACAACGCCGTTGCCGGTTTCATCGGTACTCACGCCTATAACATCACGCCTAAGATTATCAGTGGCTCTACACCTATCATCCAGACGGCGCTGCTCCGTGGCGACGTAGATGTGCATATGGAGCTGTGGACCGATAACGTGCCTACCTTTGAAGCTGATATGAAAACCGGCAAGCTGCTCAATCTGGGCATCAACTTTGATGATGATAAGCAGGGCCTTTATGTTCCCCGCTATCTTATTGAGGGTGACGCCAAGCGCGGCATCAAGGCACTCGCTCCGGATTTGAAAACCGTCAAAGACCTGGCACGCTATGCACATCTTTTCAAGGATCCTGAAGATCCCTCCAAGGGCCGTCTTTACGGCGCTATCCCCGGCTGGAGCATTGATAAGATACTTTATTTGAAATATGAAGCCTACGGCTTAAATAAAAATTACGTCTACTTCCGTTCCGGCAGTGAGCCGGCGCTGAACAGCGCCTTCCTCGCCGCCTACACTAAGGGCGAACCGATTGTAGGCTACAACTACGAGCCGACATGGCTCACCGGCAAGCTGGACCTCGTTCTGCTGCAGGACGAGCCCTACAACGAAGTCGGCTTTCAGCGCGGCCTGACGGAAGCACGCTCCGTTCCCGTCTGCATCGTTGCCAACAAACAGCTGCAAAGCAAAGCACCGGAGTTTGTTGCCTTCCTGCAAAAATATCACACAACTAGCGCACTCACCGCGGAAGCGTTGGCGCACATTGCAGATACCAAATGCACCTATGACGAGGCTGCCATCTGGTTCATGCAGCGCCACCCCGAGCTGCTTGCACAGTGGCTGCCTGAGGATAAGCTGCAAAGCATCAACAAAGCACTCAAAGGAGATAATGCTGCTGCAGCCAACTGGCTTCTTAGCTTTCCCGAAGAAGTTCAGGTGGACTGGACTAAGCCCATCGACAATTTCGTCAACTACATCAACACCACCTACGCCAGCTTCTTCAATAAGGTGAAGGATATTCTTACCTGGTGTATTCTTTCTATCGAACGATTGCTGAACTTTATTCCCTGGTGGCTGACTATCATCGCTATTGCTGCCTTGGGCAAGGTGCTTACCGGCAAGCTGTCGCGCGGTATTATCTATGGGATAGGACTGTTCGCCATCGGTGCCTTCGGCTACTGGAGCATGATGAACGAAACACTGGCAGTAGTTATTTCCTCGGTTATCATCTCGCTGCTTTTAGGCCTGCCCATCGGCATTCTTGTGTCCACCAGCAGGCTGGCAAACAGCCTGCTGCGTCCTCTGCTTGACGCTATGCAGACTATGCCCACCTTTGTCTATATGATTCCCGCGGTTATGCTGCTCGGTCCCGGCAAGGTGCCTGCTGTTCTTGCTACGGTAGTTTATGCCATTGTACCTGTAATCCGCTTAACCAGCCACGGTATTCAGCAGGTTGACCCCAACGTTGTCGAAGCCTCCGCTGCCTTCGGCGCTTCGCGTTGGCAAACACTGTTCAAGGTGCAGATTCCGCAGGCCATGCCCACGATTATGACAGGCATCAACCAAACTATGATGATGGCTGTAGCGATGGTTGTAACCTGCGCGATGATTGGTGCCAACGGCCTCGGCATGGAGGTGCTGATTGCCATCAACCGTACCGAATCCGGTCGTGGACTCATCGCCGGTATTTCTATCGTTATTATCGCGATTATCATTGACCGCCTGACGCAAAGTCTGGCTGACAAGAAAAAAGAGGGAAAATAAATGACTGTACCCGTATTACAAGTAAAAAACCTGTACAAGCTGTTTATTCCTCTGGAGCATTCGCAAAACGAGAAAAAAGCTATGGCCATGCTGGAGCAAGGCGCATCCCGCACCGAGGTGCAGGAAGTCACCGGCATCACCGCAGGTCTGATTGATATAAATTTTACGGTCAACAAAGGCGAAGTATTTGTCCTCATCGGTCTTTCCGGCAGCGGCAAATCCACGCTTATCCGTTGCCTGAATATGCTTAACCCACCAACCTCTGGCACAGTTTACCTTGAGGGCGATAACATTACCGATTTCAGCAGCAAACAGCTGCAGGAGCTGCGCCGCACTAAGGTTGCCATGGTGTTCCAGAACTTCGGACTTATCAGCAACCGTAATGTTTTGGAAAACACCTATTATGGTTTGGAAATACGCGGCGTACCGCTGAAGGAACGTACCGAAAAGGCTATGCAGATGCTGGAAATGGTTGGCCTGCAAGGCTGGGAAAAAACTCGCATCAGTGCGCTTTCCGGCGGTATGAAGCAACGCGTCGGCATCGCCCGCGCACTTGCCAACGATCCCGATATCCTGCTGATGGACGAAGCATTTTCCGCGCTCGACCCCTTGGTACGCAACGATTTACAGTTCGAGCTGTTGCGTATTCAGGAAAAAACAGGTAAGACCATTGTTTTTATCACGCATGATATCAACGAAGCCTTCCGTCTGGGAACACACGTCGGCATTTTGCACGACGGCCGCATGGTGCAAATCGGTACGCCGGAGGAAATGATTACCAATCCCGCAGATGACTATGTGCGCAGCTTTATCAATAATGCCGATTCCAGTAAGATCTTCACTGTACGTAACGTAATGAGTACGCAGACATGTATCGTGCGCAATATCGACGGTGCTGCCGTTGCTCTGCGCAATATGAAAAACAGCGGCGTGTCCAGTGCTTACGTAGTTGACGAACATCTGCGCTTTATCGGTATCATTACCTTGGATAGCGCTATGCAGGTGCTTTCCGGCTATACAACCTTTGATAAAAGCATTCTGCGCAATGTGCCTGTGATAGATAATCTTGATACACCCGTGGCAGATATTATGCCGCTTTCGGCAAGCACGCCCTTCCCTCTGCCTGTAATTGACGATAATAAACTGTTTTGCGGTATTGTCACCAAAGCTTCCGTGATATCCTCCTTTGTCACCAACTGAACTCTCATCCTCCCGCAAACAGCAAAAAAGCTGATGCTCCGGCAGTTCCCTGCCTTAGCATCAGCTTTTTATTTGCATTTATTATTCAACATGTACAACGTTAGTTGCCTGTTCGCCACGGTCGCCCTGGATAACGTCAAATTCTACGTTCCAGCCTTCTTCCAAGGTTTTAAAGCCTTCGCTTTTAATACCGGAGAAGTGAACGAACAAATCCTTGCCGCCTTCTCTTTGGATAAAACCATAGCCCTTTTCTGCATTAAACCATTTAACTTTGCCTGTCATCTGTAGGCCTCCCTAATTACTATTTGAGCCTCTAAAACTCACTTAGCTTATTATAGCCTATATGTACAGGAAAAGCAAATATTTGTCTGAATCTTTATAATTTTATTCTGCAATGCGAGCTTGCCATGTCTGCAGCAAAGCGAGCTTCTGCTCCCGGCGCAGCTTTTTTATGGCACACTCGCGCCGCAAAGCAGCTTCCTTATCCGGCAGCTCTTCGCTGTAGACCAGCTCCAAAGGACCGCGTCCACGCGTATATTTGGCGCCGCGTCCGCTGTTATGCATTGCCAGACGGTGCTCCAGATCATTAGTCCAGCCTGTATATAAGCTGCCGTCCTTGCAGCGCAGCATATATACAAACGCCGCCATTTATTTTACAACCTCTACCTTTTCCATGGTCACAGCTTCGCGCGGACGGTCACGGAAATCAGTCGGTACTACGCCGATCAGGCGAACAACATCCATGCCTTCAACAACTTTGCCGAAAATTGCATGGTGGCCGTTCAGCCAGGGAGTCGGTGCCAGAGTGATGAAGAACTGGCTGCCGGCGGTGTTCGGGCCTGCATTAGCCATGGACAGAATGCCCTCGTCATCATGCTTCAGTCCTTCACCGAATTCGTCTTTAATCTTGTAGCCGGGGCCGCCCATACCGGTACCGGTCGGGTCGCCGCCCTGAATCATAAAGCCGTCGATTACACGGTGGAAAATAATACCGTCGTAGAAGCCTTTTTCTACCAGCTCAATAAAGTTTTTAGTAGTCAGCGGAGCCTTGTCCTCAAACATTTCGGCAACGAAAACACCTTTATTAGTCGTAAATTTAATTTTTCTGTTTTCACTCATTGATATTTACCTCCAGAATAGCTTTAAAATACTTCATGCTTCAGCAGCGCAACAAACAGATAGATACCGCAGCCTGCCGCAGCACCTACAGCCGGCATTAAAGACGGTACGATAGCATTGCCATGCAAAAAGGTCAGACTGAACAGCATCATGCAGAAATAACCCTGCATGGTCTGCAGACGCTTCGGCAACAGACGCTTGCCGTTTTTATCACCCTTGGACTTCACGTAGTCTGCCACGCGGATTTCCGGCAGAAAAAGAATGAAGGCCAGTGCCATAATAATAATATTGCTCATGGACAGCTCATTGGCAACAATATCATACTTCGCAAAAATCAAGCAAGCCAGAGAAATACCTGCCAGGTAAAGGCTACGGAAATAGCCTGCCTGAATTTGGCTTTCCAGAATATAGGCAGCACCGGTCAGCAGCGGAAATACCCACAAGCCTTGCAGTCCGAGCCAGGCAGCACTGCCAATCATAATAACGTTATCAATCAGACGATGTCTGTCACCTGAGCTGCGGTTCAGCATACGCAGGATAAAGAGCAGCCACAGCATCACCAGGATATTGCCCTCGCCCATAAAATAAGTTGCTATCAGCGTCAGACCGCCGCCGATGAAACCGCCGAGCTGACGGTCAGGGTCAAGCTCCAAAGCCAGCATATAGCTGAAGAGGAAGGATAAAGCATAACCTAAAGCGCTTACTACAGCAGCGCCGGAATCCATACCGGTAGAGCATTTCCACAGCGTTACCACAACGGAAATAGCAACAGCGCACATCATAGCAATACGCACCGGCTTTTTGTCAAAGTCAATTGGGCGTCCCAGACCAAGATACTCGCTTATGCCCGTAGGATCGTAAGCGGCAGGCTGATCACCTGCATATTTATTACTTTTTTTCGACATATCATCACACCTTATCTGTAAGATTTTAACTATTTTATTATACCACAAGTGCAGTGTCTAGTCATTATGTAAAACAGATAAAGGTCGGCAGAAAGTCAGAATATAGCAAAAAAGTTTCCCCGACGCACATTCAGTACGCGGGGAAAGCTTTCAACTCATTATGAAATTTTTAGGCTCATTGTATAATGAAATTGCACACCTGAAAAATTGAATAAAAATAGTC
>ENA-ORNF01002386-ORNF01002386.1-human-gut-metagenome-genome-assembly--contig:-NODE-2386-length-14165-cov-7.502339_pt1 | contig 14165 bp, 14 predicted proteins | sample MGYA00242110_ERZ509012 | MGnify/ENA primary metagenome ERZ509012 (study PRJEB26280, sample SAMEA2338714) | human gut metagenome | biome: human gut; feature: human-associated habitat; material: faeces...
CTCCGCGGGGCGGCGGTTTTATCGGGTTTCACCCCGGCCCCGTTTCCCAAACGCCGGCCCCGGTCAGCCGCCATCGCGCCGGCCGGGCCACCGCCCGGCGCGGGCGGCACGAAAACCGGGAAAACGGCCAACCGTGAGGTCATATTATCCTTCCGTCGGAAATGGTCAGCACCCTGTCGCACGCCTCGGCCACAAACTGCTCGTGCGTAACGATGATGATCGTTTTGCCCTGTGCGTTCAGGTTTTTGAAAATCTCCATGATCATTTTGGAGTTTTCCGTGTCCAGCGCGCCCGTCGCTCGTCCGCCAGGATAACATCCGGGTTGTTGATGAGCGCGCGGGCAATCGCAACGCGCTGCTTTTCGCCGCCGGACAGTTTTGAAACCCGCTTTTTTGCCAGATGCGCAATCCCGAGGAGGCAAAGCTGCTCCATGGCGCGGGTATCGATCAAAGTGAAGGGGGTCTTGCAAAACAGCAGCGGGATCGCAACATTCTGGAGCGCGGAATCCTCCTCTACCAGGGCGAAATGCTGCATGATAAAGCCAAACTTCTTGTTCCGGATCCCGGCCAGCCGAACGGGCGGTTCTTTGGAAACGTCCGCGCCGTCCAGGAGGTACGTCCCGCTCGTCGGCTTGTCGAGGCACCCAAGGATATGCAGCAGCGTAGACTTGCCCGCCCCCGACGAGCCTTTTATTGCAACCATTTCCCCCTTTTCAATCCCAAGATCAATGCCTTTGAGCACTTTCAGCGGGGCGGTGTCGCGCTTGGTTTTGAAGGACTTCTCTATTTTGTTCAATTCAATAAACACGGCTTTATTCTCCTTGATGCAACTCTTTTAGGGATGTGGAAATATCCTCACGCATGAGCTTGACCAGGAATCTGGCCCCGACGGCGGCGAACATGCAGACGATGTAGAGAAATACGACCCCGTAAAACAGCACGGCGCGCCGCGGGGTCATCCAATCCAGCATCAGCAACCCATACCGGCCGGCGACCACACAGAGCGCCATTGTGACCGTCAGCAGGATGACAACCCGGATGATTTCCGCCAGGACGCCTTTCTTCCAGTCCATGCCAAGCAGATAGTACACGGTGAACAGTTTTCGGTTGCGCATGGATTGAATGACGTTGTTCCCAAGCACGCCCGTGGCCGCGGCGGCTAAAAACACGAAGAAGGACAGGGACCCCAGCCCGATCAGATCCCTCATGTTCTGATTGTAGACGGTCAGCAGGGACGGCATTGGCGTCGCTTCGCTGTACCTGCTCCATGCGGCAATCAACCCGTCCCTGTCGGTTTGGGTCGCTTCCGGCTTAAAAAAGACAAGCAGGGTGGCAGGCTCCTCTAAGCCCGTCAGATCCGCGACATCGGCCTCCCGCAGGATAAACACGGAGTTTTGGCTGATAACTATATTTGCTGCAAAGTATTCCGGGCTTGCCGTCCCCGAGGGGAAAAAGTATTGCGTCGGGGTTGGCAGTACGCCCGTTACGACGATGCGGAGCTTCTTGTGGCTGGGGAGAAGGATGCTTGCGGTATCCCCGGGCCTGAGGCCCGTATCGCTGGAAACGACAGCCTCTGCGGCTTCCTGGCCGCTTGCGCCTGCGGCATCCGAGAACCAGGAGCCCTGCTGCAGTTTGGGCGTATACCGTTCGATGACCGCCGCGTTGTAGACGGCAATATTGCAGCTGATGTCGTTGAAGAGCAGACCGCCAAGATAGGCTTTGCCGATGGAATCGACGAGGGGAGAGGCCTCGATCTGTTGCTCTACCTGCTCCGGGGAGCAGTAATCGTATGTGGAAACGGCGACGGCATTTTCCGTTGGCAATTCATTCACTGCGCGCACATTGTCCGTATGGTCGACGATAAAGACAAACAGCTGCGCGAGAGACGTGACGGAAAATACGATCTGCAGAATCAGCGTGAGACTCGCAAATTTTCGTTTCCAGAGAAGCCTGCATGCAATGAGAACGGTTTTCATATCGATATCCTCTCTCGCTTACTTTTCCAGCATCCTGCCCCGGAATATGAGCGGGGAAGCTTTGAGATTCACCACAAGCAGCGCAATCAAAAGCATGCCTGCGTACAGCGCCGCATGGAATTGCCAGGGCAGGGGCAAAAGAACTCCCGAAGCAAACCCTGTGACTTGTGCGATGAGAAAGCTGGCGAAGAGAAAAGCAATCGTAACCAGCAGCGAAATCGCAACGGATAACAGGAATGCGATTTGTCCGCGCCTTGCGCCGCAAATCAGGTAAATCCCGTATCGCACAAATTCCCTGCGGAGCCAGTGCAGCACCACGGCGCCAATGCTGATCAGGGACAGGAGGATGATGAAAGTATACGGGATGACCTGGCCCAAATAGATCCGTATCGCATAATAGTTCCCTTCTTTGGGCAGGGACACGAAATAAACATCCTCGTACGATTGCAGCAACTCCGCCATCGCTGTAATCTGCGCCTCCGTCAGCGGCTCGGCAAAGACGCAGCGCATCTTGTTGGCCGTAAGCCCGCTTTCCCAGAAGGCCGCCAGGGGCATGAGGACAGGCGACGGCACCGCGGTCGCTTCCGTTTCCGTGGGAACCGTCCCGTCCACATTCAGGCCGAAGTAATGGTTCCCGATCGCCTCGAAATGGACCCCGTTGATTTCGATTCCCGTTTCCCAAACGGTATCAAGGCGTTCCTGCGGGAGCAATTTGAGATAGCCGATCCCCAAAATGGCAACGGCGGCGCCGTTTTCCATTTCTTCGCGGGTGAAAAAGCGGCCGTATGGCGTATACCAGCTTTCGGACACGCCCCAGTCAATGCCGGCGTACAGTTCGTTGGAGGCCGTGACGGACGACAGCTTCGGGAAAACGCCGCCGTCGTCGTCCAGCTCCGCGTAGATATCCTTCACCGTCGTCTCGTCCGAGCACTTGAAAAACAGGGTTTGCGTCTCCTTCTCCCTTTCCACAATTTCGACATACCGGCAATATCCGTATTCCTGGGTGTAAAGGAAGCTTATGAACGCGCAGGTCAGGCAAACAAGGGAAAGAATGGTAAACGATGCGTTTCGACGACAGAGGCGAAAAAAGTTGACAAATGCAAGCCGCAGCATACCGTTTACTCCTGAAATAGAATTTCGGCACTTATTATGGATTCAGCGGGTTTCAGCCGTCAGATAGCCCGGGGTTGCTCCCAGGCGCCGATAGAATTTCGGCTCTTGTTATGGGTTCGGCGGGTTTGAGCCGTCAGATAGCCCGGGGTTACTCCCACGCGCCGGCGGAGAAACGCGCTTCGGCAAAGCCGCCGACTTCCTGATAATAGCCGTAACCGGACGTGGGCTTGTTCCTGTTCCCGCAGTTCGCCACGCATCGCTGATTGCTGTAAACGGTGTTACTGGCAAGCAGGACGCCGTTGCGGTACGCCTCGGCATAGGCTTTGGGGTTGACGCTGTTGGGAGACGTGTTCTGGGAAGCCGTACAATAGTATCCAAGTCCGCCCGGGCCCCCGATGGGTTTGCCCGTCCATATTCTTCCGGAAAAGCTGGCGGCAAGGGCGCTTCCCGTCATCAAAAACAGCAGGACGATACAGGTAACCGCGCATAACAACGCTTTTTTCATATCAGTTGCTCTCCTTTCTCTGCCTTTCCAATTGGTGAATACAACTCCTGAAATAAGTGCCGAAACCTAATATCCGCACGGCGGCGGTACATCCGTATTCCGTTATCGGGGGAAAAACTCTTGTGAAAAAAAATACTGGGAACGCTTTGGGTAGGATCTTAATTACAGTATACGCCCAACACATCAAAAAGTCAAGGTTGAGACCGTGCAGGGGGGCCTCGCCCCGATATCTTTGGTCACGGGCTGTCTGAACGCGCGTCGGCGGCCTGTGCCATCCGGGCATTCGTTCGCCGATACTGCGCGTTAATCGATCGTCATGCGATATCTGCCGTCGGTCTCATCCGTCTTGAGCGCGACCTGCGCCCCCGAAAGGCTGCCGAGCTGATGCAGCACTTCACGGATTTCCTCCTCATCCTTCATGTACAGCTCGAAATAGTAGGCGTCAACGCAAAGGCAGAGAAAATCGCACGCGCTGCACAGAAAGTCTTCATAGGTGTATATCGCATCCCAGTCGGTCGTGGGAGCGCCCCGGAAAAAGCGACCGGACATACAGGCATCGGGCGCGCGCTCCAGCAGGGTGCGCATGGCCGCCGCTCCATAAGTGCCGCAGGATATGTCATGCTCTGTGGTGAATTCCAAATCCCGCACCGCCCAATGGCTCCGCTCCCGGACTCTCGGCAGAAGCAGCCACGCTAAAAAGCCGCCCGGTATCTTCTCCAGCTCCACATCAATGCCGCGTATCCTCCCCATATCCGTCCTCCCTTCTGTGGTAATGCCATGGCAATGCCAACGGGTGCTCCTCCGGTTGGCGCTGTCGTCGCCATTGCAACGGCCCGTTTTGCTGCAGCAGGCAACGCCATCCCTGCCGTGGCGTGGTTGTAAGAGCGGGCGTTTCTGCCGGGCGGGCAGCGCGAGCGGCAAGGCGCGCCGCCTTACGCTCCGCCGGTAAAGGCCTCGATCTCGAGGCGAAGGCGCTCGGCCCCTTCTTCGTCGTCCAAAACCGCCCCGATCTCCATTTGGCTTTCTCCATCATAAACGCAGATCGAGCGCAATGTCTTCTCCCGGTTGGGGGACAGCGCGCAGTAGACCGAACCGGCCTGTTCCGCCCCTCCGGTCGCCGGCGGGACGGCGGCATGCAACTCGATCAGCCAATCGCTCTTGACAAACGTCCGAAGCAACCAGCTTTTGCTCAACTGCTGCGTGGCGGATAGGCTGCTGCGGTCCACATCGTCCTCCAGGGCCGCCGACACCCTGTTCAGCAGGTCCTGCAATTCTGTCCCAAAGGGCAGATCCGCCTGCGCAACGGCCGTCAACGAGCCGGTCGCCGGGTCATAATACCAGCCGTCCCGCCAGTATGCGCTTTCACCGTCCGGCTCGTTCTGACTCCCCTCGGAGCGGTGCCGGAAGGCGGGCGCAGGCGGGCCGTTCATCCGGAACCGGTAATACGCCTGCCCGTCCGCAAGAAGAATATCCGTATACCGGTTTTCCTGCCGCTCCCAAACGGTCAGCCAGACGTTCCCCTGCCCCTCGGCAACGTCGGCGACAATCCGTTCCCATTGCTGCGTTGCCCCGTCAAAAAAGGCAAGGCTTTCCTCCTGCGAATACATCCTGTACGGCGAAAACTCGCTCAGCCCCATCCACAGCAGTCGTCCCAGCAGGGCTGCGCACGCCGCCGCAGCAACCGCCGTGATGCACAGTGTTTTCCGCTTCATCGTCATTTAACGCCCCCCAACCAGCGATAGATCTGTAAATTGCACACAACGATCAAATCCTCGGCCTGCTGCCGGCCATCGGCCTTTTTTCTGTATTCTGCTTATGGCATATACAATTCGGCGTATCCGAGCAACTCTTCGTCATCGAAAAGCAAATTGGCCCCTGGCAAAAAGCCGACATACTCCTGTTCCAGCAGGCGAAAAAAGCAGTCTCGCGTCACGACCGTTTCCCCCCAGTCCCACCAGACGATCAACAGCGCGCTTTCCGCAACCCGTAGCGAGAGCACCTCGTCGCTGATGGACGCTTCCGGTAGGTACGGAACGCCGTCGTCCATATCGTCCAGCGCAAATTCCCCTATTGAGATGTTGACGATACAGTTCTTGGCATCAAAAGACCGCACAACCCCCGGCGCCTCTGTCAACGCGCGATTCCCTGCCGCCAAATCCGCTTTGCAAGCTTCCCATGAAGTGCTCGTCGGATGTAGCTGCGCTTGTGGAGACTGCGGATCCATCCAATAACGGCATCCATATGCAAAGCCGGAATCTCGATACGATAGCTCGCCCAGGCAATACTTCTCCGTGCCATCCTGCAGGAAAACCAGCTCACGCCCCTCCGTTGCAGACGCCTCAAGCGTAATCGAGCACGCATTCGGATCGTTTGTCCACCTGTCGCCCAGATCATAGCAAAGTCCAAATCCATCCAGCCAGAAAACGATGTCGCACCCGTACCCGTCTCCCGCTGTGATCAGCAGCTCTCCCGGATTCGGCTTTGTCTCTGGCGTCCCGCAGGAAAGCAGGAGCGCGACGAGGCAGCAACAGGCGAGCAGAGAAAGGGGCTTCTTCATTTTTCCGGAAAAGGATGCGCGGCATCCGCCGGGACGGCGTCCGGCACAGACCGGTACGGGATCAACAGCCTGACAAGCGGGACGACCGGCGGCGGTGGCGCCGGCAATGCCGCCCTGCCGATCCATCGTTTTCTGCTTTTCCACCTTATCCTCCTTTGGTCGCCAATAGTAGCGGTGCAAGGCCAAAACCAAATAACAAATCGGGCTATTGTGCCGGCCTATGTCCCGTCTTTTCTTTGGGTCGCCAGAAATAATACGCAGCGTTCTCATTCCTTCCCACCGTGTGACACATTGAGTAAGTTCTCATATCTTTGGCGAATATAGGGCTCCGTTTCTTTTTCCGCTGCTTGCAGTAAAATTTTTCTTATTGAGCTATCCCCTAAATCTGCTTCTTCTGCCATGACTTGAAGCGCCATATACCTCACCTCATGATCCCAATGCGCTAACTTTTCTACAATCCCTGTTAAACTGTCTTTGTCACAAAGAGCATATCGAGCGCCGTCAAAGCATACCTGTGCCCACGGGTCGCATTCCTTCTCATAACGGCGCGCGATTACATAGCGGCAGATTCTTCTTGCGCATTTTGAGCGTTTTCTGCTAATATCTGCCAGTGAAAGCGCAGCGTAGCCCCGCAACAAGGGTTCTTCATCCGCAAGGAGTCCTAACAGTCGCCGCACAACGCGCAAAGACCTGCTTTCACAAAGCGAATCGCAGGCGTTAACCCTCACCATTTGATCCTGATCCTTCAGCAGCTGCAGGAGGATCCCCTCTGCCCAATGCGCCTGTTCTTTCGTTTCAAAACATTTTACACAGATTGCTGCCACGCGATAACGCTCGTCGATATCTCCTTTACAGGCAAGCTGCTCCAGTTGCCGCATATCCTCTGCCGATATTGACGCTGCTTCTTCCAACTGTTCCAAATAGTCCCCATCCTGCGCCATTGTCCTGTCATCCTCCAAGTATGATTGCCATTCCTTTCCACAGTGTTGTCAAGGTGCCGCCAGCAACCCTCGTCATCGCCTGCCCTCGGAGTTGCAACAGCCAACCCGCGCCGTCATTTGCCTGCCATCATGCGCGGACTGATGATCAGGTCCGGATAAATCATGATCTCATCCACGCGGTTGTCGTCGTCATAATGAAAAGCAACATGCAGACCGCCGCCATCTACATACTCATCATATGCCGCCAATGGGGTGTCGCGCAAATCAATCCGCATACTATTTCGATAAAACCACTTCACTTTCCAACGAGGGCTGCCGATCCCAATCTTCCCGCGGCCGAAGCGATAGTCCGTTCCTTCGGACAGGATTTTGATGCCCACCACGCTATATTCTTCTATCGGCGGGTCTAGAATGACGACTTCGTGATTTATGAATTTCCAACCTGCCGTACATTCGGCAATCAGGGTTTCGTGGTAAGCAATAAAATATGGCATTCCACCTTCATCTATGCCTTTTTCTATCCGAATGGGCTCTCCATATTCCTCCAAAATCTCCGAATAGTCCGTTGGAAATGTCTGCAGGCCAAGCTGTTCCTGATAGTCCGCGCGCGTTGCATAACAAACGGTCCAATGGTTCGCATCCACAATCATCTGCCAGATGAGCGGCCCCTTCCATATCATAAGAAGAACCAAAAGGGTTATAATGATGATGCCAACCCATTTGCATGCGTTCACCTTTTCACGCTCCTTTCCCATGCTTCTCAGCCTTCTTTCTCATATCGCACGTTTGTACCGGACGGATCGGGGATGTTCCATCAGGACGGCAGGCAATGGCGCAACGCAAAACGTCTGATTGGGCGCCAAACGGTATTTTCATTTGCTCTCGGCGTCTCAATCCGCTCCGAACGTCCACCCGTTTGCCAGTTTCAGCGCGTGCAGTTGTTCCTGATATGCATAGATGTCCTCCAGCTCAGCAAGCCAGGTATTTGGGTCATAGGTGCCGTCCTCATTGAGAACGGCGATGTACGAGCGTTCCTCTATTCGTTGTCCCTCTTCTTCATCTTTTTGATAAACATAGAAGTAATACAGTATCTTGCCTTTCCCGTCTGCGTCGACATAGTTCCCGGAGATGCTTGCCCCGGCCGCCGTTGGAACGGCTTGCCGAAAAGCGGCAAGCACCCCGTCCAAAAACTGTCTCGGCGCATCTATACGACGTTTTGACATTTTTTCCTGCTGCAGCGGATTCTCCCAATCGTTTCGCAGCTTCAACTCTGCGACCGCCCGCTGGTCGATCGCCGAAAAATCTTCCGCCACCAAAAACCCTGCGTCCTCATAGAAGTAGACGTCGCGCAGCGTCGCCTTTTGGCGTATGGCCACCACGCAAATTCGATCATATTGGCTTGTCGCCACCACGTGCATGGAATATTGGAACAACTGCCGCCCGTAGGAATCTTCCTCCAGCACGTCGATCTCGATGCCCTGCCCGTCATAAACGCCATTGGTACACAGCACGTTCGAGGACACCTGTTGATACAGGTCGCTATAGCGCATATCATACAGACACCCGCTCAAAAAAACAATCAACAGTAGTGCAAGCAGAAAACCATATCTTCGTTTCATCCTGACCTCCAAAAACCATTGTTCGCTTCTCAATAAGGGAAAACCGTCCACAACCGGTAGTTTATGAAAGAAGGCCCTTGTCCCATTGCGTCATTAAAATACCGTATGCCTTCACTGAGTGAACCGGAATGATAGGTATATTCCCCCTCATTATGGACCGCTCCGCCAAACAGATCTGCTGTCCGCTCCCATGGCAAACTATAATAATCCCTGTAGGGTATATCCCGGCTTCGGAGAGATGGTATCGCAATATATTTTACATATTTTGCAAAGCCTAAAATTGATTCCTGTACGGTATGTCCATATTCATGTTTGACCGTCTCTATCGATTCGGGATCATCAGGATCCAAATTCCGATTTAGAAATATGATCCCGCCAATCGCGCAGGACGTTTGACCTTTGATGCTGTGTCTTATTACTAGTTTCCCCTTATAAAATGCCACATTTTTTGCGTCAAGAACTACCTTCTCATCCGTGTTGCGTACATACTTGTTCAAACGACTCAATCCTTGCGTTATGCTCTTTACAAACTGCAACAAGCGATCAATCACGCCATTGCCACTGCTGTTTCCCATATTTCTATGGGTCTCTGCTGTAATCTCCGGTGACGGCCCCGGCTGAGGCCCGGGTATCGGCGTAGGAGTAGGGGGCGCGGGCGTTGGATCGGGCGAAGATGGCGTAACAGACCCATCGTCTCGATCAACACGCCATATCCTGGGATGTCTATAGATCGACCTGTGCCCCGTCGGATCGACCATGTTGACGGGGTTGTTGTTGCAGTAGGCGTAGAGGTGCTGCGTCCACGGGACGGAAGCAGAGCCGGTGTAGCTATCCTGCGACAGGAAGCGGGCAGTGGACGGGTTGTAGTACCGCGCGTTCATGTAGAGCAGGCCGGAGGCATCCGCTACGCTGCCCGTGAACGTCACCTCGTTGAAGAACGTATCGCCCGTGCTGGTCGTCACGCCGAACTCGTCGTAGTCGTAGGACTTCACCACCGCGCCTGCCCCATCCACGATGTTCGTCACGCTCCCGCGCACGTCGTACCGGTAGAAGAAGTAGTCGTCCGCATACGGGTCCTGCTCCGTCTCCGCCTGCCCCTCGAACCGCTTGCTCGCCACGATCGTGCCGGACGGGTCGAGGATATTCTGCGTCTGCAGCACGTACTCGTTCACCGTGGTGAACAGCAGCGCAGAGCCCGTATAGTAGAAGTGCGTAATGACCTCGTCCTCCACCCGCGTCACGCGCTGCCCCTGCGCGTTGTACGCATACGTCGCGCTCGTCGACAGCGGGTTCACCGCGTTGTTCGAGATGCCCGACGAGATCAGCCGGTTCGCCAGGTCGTAGCCATAGTTCGTGGTCGTCGTCACGCCCGTCCCCGTCTGCACCTGCTGCGTCTGGTTCCCCCGCGCGTCGTACGTATACGTCGTCACCGCCGTCCCCTGCTGCACCCGCGTGAGCTGGTTCAGGTAGTTGTACGTATACGTCTCCGCCGTCTCCGTCCCCTCCTGCCGCGTCAGCCGGTTGCCCACCGCGTCGTACGTATACGTCGTGGTCGTCCCGTCACACGCCGCCGAGATCAGGCGGTTGCCCAGGTCATATTGGTACGTCCGCGTCCTGGTCGTGCTCCCGCTGTACGCCTCCGTCACCGCTTCGGTCAGGATGTTCCCGTTCCCGTCGTACGTCAGGTTCGTCTCCTCCCGCACGGTGCGCGTCTCCCCGTCCACGTCCGTATACGTCAGCTTCACCGGCAGGCCGAAGTCGTTGTAGGTGTATGCCAGTTCGGTTGTCAAGGTGCCGCCCGTCAGGAACGACGTGTTGTCCGTAATCTTCTCGATCTCCCCGTACGCGTTGTACGCATACGAGCGGATCAGCTTTTTGTTGTTTGTTGGGGCCGTTGTGCTTGCCGTGCCCTCGTCCAGATGGATGGCCGACAGCCGCCCGGCCAATGCTTCACATAATAGAGCTGCCCGCTATACCAGCCCATAGGAAACGATCACCCACCGGTCGCTCAGCCAGTTTCCTCCCGAAAACCGGATATCATTGGCTGCAGGTCGGCCGTTTAGACAGCATCTCATATTGATTTCTACATAGCTCTTACTCCAGGGAACGCCTGCCGTATTGAGCATCATCGAAAAATCGACCGACCGTATCGCCGCAGTATCGTCCGTCCCATCGGTTATGAATGTGATATACACCGCATCCCAACCCGCTAAGTTTTGCATGGCACCACAGATCTCTTGCGCAGCCGGATCCTCAAGCGATATTGAGATGCTTTTCCCTTCATTCTCATCGTAGACCAGTTGAAAAAGTCGATGGTCATCATAACACAACCGCCCGCCTGTGGATTCATACTCAAGCCGAGGCTCTTCATGACGTAACCGCCCGCTTGTATGATATTCGCACAGAGCATGAACCAGTGCATCAAACCCCTCGGCATCACGCCTATAAGCCTCTTTCAGCATCTCCGTCGTTTCGATCGCATCCTGCCCATAGCCATACTTCTTCTGCATCCACTCGGAATTGAGCACGGCTAAACTGCATGATACGGCAATTATTACGAAAGCCACTGCTATATAAATCACTTTTATATGTTTCCTTTTCATGATCAGTCCCTTTCGTGGGTGGTCTGCAAATTATTCCCCTTTCAAAAGCTTGTATCCAAAGCCGTCATCGGCATCATAGGTGCCGGACCAGTATTCCTCAATTCCGCTGATAATTGTGTTTTTGTCCAAGTCCCCTTTCATATCAACATATGTCGTAATTTTAATAGTGGTATCCTGAAGAACAATTGAAACTGGCCCAGGCCCAGTGTAAATCGAAACCGGCGGAGGAAAACTATCGTCCTTCTCGCTGCTCCCTCCGCCACCGTCGTTGATATTGACAGTGGTTGGCCGTACCGCCATATGCCCCGTGGGGTCGACCATGTTGACGGGGTTGTTGTTGCAGTAGGCGTAGAGGTGCTGCGTCCACGGGACGGAAGCAGAGCCGGTGTAGCTATCCTGCGACAGGAAGCGGGCAGTGGACGGGTTGTAGTACCGCGCGTTCATGTAGAGCAGGCCGGAGGCATCCGCTACGCTGCCCGTGAACGTCACCTCGTTGAAGAACGTATCGCCCGTGCTGGTCGTCACGCCGAACTCGTCGTAGTCGTAGGACTTCACCACCGCGCCTGCCCCATCCACGATGTTCGTCACGCTCCCGCGCACGTCGTACCGGTAGAAGAAGTAGTCGTCCGCATACGGGTCCTGCTCCGTCTCCGCCTGCCCCTCGAACCGCTTGCTCGCCACGATCGTGCCGGACGGGTCGAGGATATTCTGCGTCTGCAGCACGTACTCGTTCACCGTGGTGAACAGCAGCGCAGAGCCCGTATAGTAGAAGTGCGTAATGACCTCGTCCTCCACCCGCGTCACGCGCTGCCCCTGCGCGTTGTACGCATACGTCGCGCTCGTCGACAGCGGGATCACCGCGTTGTTCGAGATGCTTGTAGAGATCAGCCGGTTTGCCAAGGCGCTGCAAGAAAGTTCAGGTCTCCTATCTACGAAGACATAACAGGCTGATCCGCAACCATCATTTACTTCCGTCAAATGCAACTCCATACGCAAAATTGTAACAGGTTCCGGATATATCTCGATCTCATCCACGCGGTCATGCTCTTCTCCGCGCCGTCGGGGGATGGTCGCCAAGTCGCGCAGCTTGTGGTTTGCTCATTCGAGCGGCGGCAGATCCTCCAAAGAATTGATGCCCACAATTGGAAAGCCATTCCACTCTATTTCCCCGTTCGGCGCCCAATAGGACGTGTAACTGTTCAGATAATACAGCGTGCATTGCCCGGAGCCGTAAATCCCAAGTCCTCCGTCCTCGATCATCGCCATCAATTTCGCGTCCTGCGTCGGCGGTTCGGAGCAGAACACGATTTGTTCCAGAGTGGGGTAGTCCTCTATGTTCATCCGGCAGATCAGCAGCGGACTGCCCTCGAAAACGATCCGGCGCACGCCGCCGTGCGCCGCCAAATCCAAATCGATGATTTGAACGCTGGCCGGTACGGTCAGCTCCTGCAGGGCGCTTGCGCCTTCCAGAAAGCCGGCGTGCAGGATTTCCACATGGGCCGGCAGGCGGATGCTCTCCAGCATTGGACAATCGATAAAAGTGTACCTGAGGTCTTTGATGGAATCCGGCAGATACACAGTTTGTAAATTCGGCATCTCCGAAAAGGCATCGACGCCGACGCTAACGAGGCCATCCGGCAGGACCAGCTCCCTGATTGCCGTGCCTTCAAACGCGCACTTTCCAATCTCCCTTAACCCCTCTTGCCAATGGATCTGCTCCAGCGTATCGCAGCACAAGAAAGCGTAGTCGCCGATCTCCCGCAGACTAGCAGGAAAGAACGCCTCCACAATCGAACGATGGGCAAACGCCTCGGCTGGGATGCTTTCCACCCCTTCTTCAAAGCGCACGGCCTTTGTCGCTGTATTCCATTCCCGCTCCTGCCCAGACGCCGCCCATTGTTCCAATGCCTCCTGCGTGTGGAACACCTGCGTCAACGTCCCATCCACCGTCTCCCAGGTGATCTCCCCATCACAATCCATTGATGGCGGATTGGAAACCCCTGGGGACTCGCTTGGAACGACGATGAGCGCGATGGGAGTGCCCGTCGGCTCGTCGGAAACGTTGGTTGACTCGTCACGATCCTGACACGCGCACAAACACAGCGCCAGTATCAGCAATGGCCATAGTAACCGGCGCATCATTTGCTTCCTCCTTTGCCGTTATGAATCAAATTTTGTACGATACGCATACGCAACTATTTCCAGATCCCGCTGCTCTCCGCCGGTCCCTCTGGTTAGAATCTCATATATTGATCTTCTCGATATTCCAAAAATCCCGGGCTTATCCGTTGAATCATACATCATCCCATTCCCCGCATAGATTGCAACATGATGAATATCATATCCTCCATATTTCTCACTCGTTCTCCAACAACCACACCCTGGATCGTTATAAAAAATAATGGATCCGGTTGGAATGTTCTCAAGGCCAGCCTCGCTCACATATTGAACAACATATCCATTCTCCGGTTCATTTACATGCTCCCAAATCCTAAATGCTGAACTTGTCATATTGGTATCCGCACCGCTCCTACGATATACGGCTCTCACAAACTGTGCACAGTCGTAATCAGCATAAGAGTAATCTTCAAGACCCTGCGCTTCCGAGAGGATTCTCTGCACGGTGGGATGCAGGGCCGGCGCCGGACTGGGAGTTGGCACCACCTGCATTCTTACAGGTGTAGGCTCCGGTTCCTCTGTAGGTTCCGGCTCGGGAGGTTGGTTACTACATCCTGTAGTAGCTGCCGTCACCAATGCAATCAATATAACGACCAGCCAGGCGGAATGCCCCGTCGGATCGACCATGTTGACGGGGTTGTTGTTGCAGTAGGCGTAGAGGTGCTGCGTCCACG
>ENA-ORNF01002388-ORNF01002388.1-human-gut-metagenome-genome-assembly--contig:-NODE-2388-length-14159-cov-2.565017_pt1 | contig 14159 bp, 7 predicted proteins | sample MGYA00242110_ERZ509012 | MGnify/ENA primary metagenome ERZ509012 (study PRJEB26280, sample SAMEA2338714) | human gut metagenome | biome: human gut; feature: human-associated habitat; material: faeces...
GAGAAGAAGAGAATGATGTTTGCCTATTTTGAGATGTAAACAGATGTAACATACCCTAGAGGTATGGCAGAGTAGTGAATTCATTTTGTTAAAAGTCTGTGTTTTTTATTTTATTATACCTTAAATTCTAAATTTGTATGAGAAATGTTGTATCATGGAAGCCATTAGTCTTAGGAGCTTCTTTTCTTCTGTACGGAGCCGGAACTGCTTTTGCTACAGAAACAGATTATTTGTATCCAACATCCAGTACAGGACTTATGAGCGTACAGCAAGATGGACGACAAGTTAACTGTACCATCGTAGACAAATCTGGCCCTATCCTCGGAGCTAATGTAGTCGTAAAAGGGACTACTATCGGAAACATCTCGGACATGGACGGTCGTGCTATAATCGACAATGTGCCCGCAAACGCAGTCTTAGTAGTATCTTACATCGGATACGTAACTCAAGAAGTGCATCTTAAAGATAACCAGACCTCTATCAAAATTACATTAGTAGAAGACTCCCAAGCCTTGGACGAGGTTGTCGTAACGGGTTATAGTACCCAAGCGAAGAAAGACATTACCGGATCCGTGGCCGTAGTCTCTACAGATGACTTAAAAGAGACTCCAGTATCCAACTTCGCCGAGGCCTTGCAAGGCAAGGCAGCCGGTGTATTCGTACAGGCTGGTGGCGGTCCGTTGGGTGAGACTACGATCCGTATCCGTGGTGTAGGCTCCGTGAATGGTTCCGACCCGTTAGTGATCGTGGATGGTGTATCCGGTGTAGATATCGATGCCGTGAACCCGAACGATATCGAGTCCATGCAGATCTTGAAGGATGCCGCCGCCGCCGCCATCTATGGAGCGAAAGGAGCGAATGGCGTTATCATCATCACCACCAAACAAGGAAAGAAAGATGACCGTGTAAAGGTTTCTTACAACGGTTATTTCGGTGTGGCCAAGATGGCTAATAACGGTTATGATCTATTGGACGCATGGGAAGCGATGGAATTCCAAGAAGAAGGTCAGCGTAACCTGTTGAAATATCGCGGTTTGACCACGACTCACGCACAGTTCGGCTCAATCGGAGCAGATGGTTCAGGCCATTTAACAATGCCTTACGCACTGAAACCTGCTGGTTATAGTAAGGATCAAGTCATTCAAGAGTTTGGTTCAATCGACGCATGGATAAAATCCTATAAGGATGACGGAACAAACACATGGTCTCGTTCCGCTTACTACCAAATGCTGGAGGATGGTTATTCAGAAGAAGAAGCTCGTAAAGGTACAAACTGGTACGACGAGGTAGTACAGACCGGTAAGGTGCAGAACCACGAGATCTCAGTAACAGGTGGTGGCGAGAAGGCTACCTACTCGGTAGGTTTAGGCTACATGAACCGTGAGGGTACAATCAAGGAGTCTTGGTTCCGCCGTTATTCTTTGCGTGCAAATACCAACTTCTTCGTAAACAAGTGGTTCAACATCGGACAAAATACGAATCTCGCCGTAATAGAGAACTCCGGTGAGCGGGGGCGCCAAGGTGACGACAACACATTCGGTAAGACTTTCTCCATCCAGCCGTGGGTACCTATTTATACGGTAGGTGGAGACTATGCGGGATCCGTGAACAATGAGGGTGGACGTGCGGAAAGTGCCGTGATGTCTGTTAACCACGGTAAGGATAACCGCCGTCGTTTCTTGCGTGCGCAATCCGCTATCTATGCGGAGATCAAACCATTGGAAAGCATTGGTGAGGACTTGACGATCCGTACGCAGTTCAGTGCCCGCTTAAGTGGCGCTTGGGACTTTTGGATGAACAAGCGTACTATCATGACCAACAAGGAGGGACGTAACAACAACGAGTTCTACGAGAACGCCAGTTATTGGTTAGGCTACCAATGGACGAATACGGCCACTTATAAAAAGACAATCAACGAAGACCACTCAATCGGCGTAGTATTAGGAACAGAAGCTATCCGCGAGGGCTTAGGCCGCGTGATACAGGCCGGCCGTATTGATTACCAGTTCGAGGATGACCCGAACACATGGCAAATCGACAACGGTTCTGCCGCCAACTTACGTAACAGTGGTTACATGCACTCACCCAGCACCATGTTTGGTATCTTCGGACGTGCTGATTACGCTTACCAAGGCAAATACTTGGCTACCGTGACCGTTCGTCGAGACGCATCCTCTCGATTCTCCGAGAAAAACCGTTGGGGTACATTCCCTTCCATATCTTTGGGATGGCGTATGTCAGACGAGAATTTCATGGAAAAGACTCGTACATGGTTAGACGACTTCAAGTTGCGCGCCGGTTACGGTACGACAGGTAACTCTAATATCGGAGCATACAACTGGGCATTCCGCTACGGTACAGGTAACACGTGGCTCTATAGCATCACCGGTAGTGATACGGACGTAATGACAGGATACGGTGTTACGGCCTTAGGTGATATCGATGCGAAGTGGGAAACCTCTAAGATGTTGAACGTAGGTTTCGATGCGACAGTCTTCGACCAACGCTTAGGCATCAACTTCGACTGGTACCTAAAGAAGACCTCCGATATGTTGATCGATGCGAACTGGTCTGCTTTGGCTGGTAACGCAGACAAGCCTAAAGTAAATATCGGCGACATGGAAAATAAGGGTGTTGACTTGAATTTGACATGGCGCGACAAGGTCGGCGAGGTAGATTACTCGATTGGCGTGAACCTTTCTCACTATAAGAACAAATTGACAGAGATCGGTACGGAAGCCGGTATCTTCGAAGGTACTCGTATCTCCAACATGAATGTCATGATGAAGGGGTATGCGGTTGGTATGTTCCACGGTTATCAGGTGGATGGTATCTACAAGAGCGAGGATGAGGTTCGCAACTATAAGAATGATGCTGGAGGCGCAGTATTACCATACGGTACGGCAGACGCAGCTTCGTTAAATCCGTCTCAATACGTAGGTCAATTCAAGGTGAAAGATGTGAACAACGATGGTAAGATCGACGCAAGTGACCGTACATTCATCGGTAACCCGCATCCGGACTTGACTGGTGGTGTTAACCTAAGCGTAGGCTGGAAAGGTTTCGACTTGAGCACTTACTTGTACTTCTCCGTAGGTAATGACATCTTTGCCATGTATAAATACTATACACACTACGGTTCTTTGCAATCTGCTTATTCAAAAGATCGTCGCGACAACTCTTGGAGCCCGGAGAATCCAAACGGAATCTACCCGATGTGGGCAACCGCTACAGGAGAAAGTACGATTGCGGCCAACGAATCTAATTCCAGCTACATAGAGGATGGTTCCTTCTTGCGTATGCAAACATTAACGTTGGGTTATACCTTGCCGAAAGCATGGATGAACAAGATCAAATTCGACAAGATCCGTATCTATGGTCAGATCTCTAACGTATTCACATTGACCGGTTATTCCGGATTGGATCCTCAGGTTCGTACGGATGATGGTTCCGGTAATTCTAAAGACCGTAACATGGGTACAGACTATGGTTCATACGGTATGCCACGTCAATTTATCCTTGGAGTTAATGTTACGTTCTAAAACTAGGAATGAAAATCTGATTATATTAACAATTAAGTAGAACAATAATGAAAAAAATATTTATATATTCCGCAATGGCGGCAGTTCTAGCCTTAGGAAATACGTCTTGTTCGGATTTTCTAGAGGTCAAACCCGCTGGTTCAGTAAGTGAGCAAGATTTCGTGTCAGCGAAAGGGGTAGAGCAATTGGTGACAGGTATGTATGCAAAAATGCACGACAACTCCTATTTCGAGGCAACATTGAGTAACTATGTATATGGCGACGTGATGGGCGGTAGTGCCAATAAGGGCTCCACGTATCAAGACCAACCGGACTTCACAAGTTTGGAGACCTATACGTTTACCACAGACAACGGTTACCTAAACGTGAAATGGAAAAAATGCTATAACGGTGTTTTCGTGGCAAACAACGTGATCAAGTTGGCAGACATGGCCAAAGAAGAAATGTCAACGGTCAATGGAGAGGCGAAAGACAACTATACGGAAACGATCGCACAGGCACGCTTCTTCCGTGCTTTCTGGCATTTCGAGGTTGTAAAATTATTTGGAGCCGCTGTTCCTTACGTGGACGATCTGGCTATGCAAGAGAACGTAAACCCGCAGGTTTCTAATGTAGACGAGAGTGGTAACTACATTTATATTTGGGATAAGATCATCGATGACTTACAATTTGCGTACGACAATCTTCCAGATCGCTGGACTACCGACAAGGGGCGTATAAACAAATGGGCCGCAGGTGCCTTATTGGCAAAAGTAAAAATGTATCAATCTTCTCCATACGATGGAAAGAACGGCTCACAAAACCGTTGGACTGAGGTCAAGAGCCTTTTGGAGGAAGTCATGGCGAACGGTAAAGACAATAACGGCACAAAATACAAATTGGCTGACACATATGAGGAGCTTCACATCGCAGGTGAAGCCGATTGGACTGGCGAGTCTGTATTTGATATCCAAATGGCAATCACTGGTACTGTGGAAGAAACTTCCAGTATCAACGGACCATGGCACATCGGTTTTAACGGTGCGTTAGGTACAGGAGGTTGGGGATTCTATCAGCCCTCCAACGATTTGGTAAACTCACATATCGTTGACGCAAACGGTCTGCCGATGATGGATGGTCAGTATAAAAACAGCCCTGCGCTTACGACGCTAGACGCAAACAACATTCCTCATACGGATCTAACGGTTTACACCGACCCGCGTCTGGATGTTTCAACCGGACGTTTCAATACTCCGTTCTGGGATTGGACAGTTCCTTCATCTTTGGATGGTTGGGTACGCGATTATAGTAATGGTGGCTTGTACCTGAACAAGAAGAACATCCCGCGTAAGGCAGACAAGGGTAGCTTGTCTATCGTAACAGTAACGAACTCTTCTGCGAAGAACTTCCACCTGATCCGTTATGCAGACGTATTACTATGGTACGCCGAGGCATTGATTGAAACAGGCAACCATAAGGAGGCCGGTAAATATATCAATCAAGTCCGTGCCCGTGCCGCCAACGGATATGTAAAGGCTGCCGATCCGAATAATGGTATGGCAGAGACTACATCCTCATATGTATTAGAGGACAAGGTAAACGGAAAGACTCTATCGAATGCCGCGGCTAACTACCGTATCGGCTTATATCCCGATTCTCAATTCGCTTCCAAAGCATCTGCGACGCAAGCGTTACGTTGGGAACGTAAGATTGAGATGGCTCTTGAAGGTCACCGCTGGTATGATTTGGCTCGCTGGGGTATCATCGCCGATGAGTTGAACAGCTACGCTTCTTATGAAAAGAAATTCTTATTGAAATATGCGAATAGCGTTTACAACGCAAAATGGTGCGTATTGCCTATTCCATTGAATGAGATTCAAAAGATGGACGGCCTCTTGGTTCAAAATGAAAATTGGAAATAAACAAGTGGGTTAACATTAATATCGGGTAACCAGGCATGTGATATGTGTGGTTACCCCCTCACAAAAGCGAAAAGCGAATGCTTATTCGCTTTTTTCATTTTAAATACATATCTTTGTTTGACTTTAAATCATAATGAAACGTATACTCTAGCCATGAGATATAAACAAATACTCTTCGGTTTGATACTGTTTGCCATATTAGGGGTTTTCTTGCAAATAACCAGCAAGTTTCATTTCTTTTATATCGAGCAGCTTCAACTATTCCAATTTTCCGGAGACTATCTTGCGGATAAAATCAGTTATCCGGGAGGTTTATCTTCGGTCATCGGGGAATTTTTGACACAATTTTTTATCACCCCTTATCTCGGTCCCTTTATCTTTGCCGCATTGCTCACTGGCATAGGGCTTACCATGAGGGCTGTCGTAAGACAAATCACCCCGGAAAAAGAGTTGTATCTGATTTACTTACTCCCCGTCTTATCCTTATTATTGGCTCAATACGATTTCAATTACTTACTACAAGGAACAGTGGCCTTTTTAATTTGCCTACTTTGTTTGAATGGGTGGATACGGATCAATAACTTTCGATTCCGATTATTTACGGCCCTACTTATCACACCTCTACTTTTCTGGATAGGAGGGCCTATAGCCGGATTATTCACGGTCTGCGCATTCATCAAGGAATTATTCGGCCAATTCAAACAAGGAGTTGTCTTCTTGGTGATCCCCATCGAGTTTACACTCATAGCGACCAGTTGCGTATGGGCGACAGTCATTACCGATTATCATTTCGCGTTCCTACCGGATGCCTATTATCATCCGATCTTACAAGCTCCGAATGTCATATATTTTTCCTGGGTCAGTTTGCCGCTTTCGCTGATCTTCGCATTTACATGGCCTAAAGGCACTTCGAAAAAGAGAGATTGGATAGAGATCTCCGTACAACTTATCATAATTCTCGCACTTTGCAGGTTCGGGATACCAAGATATAATGATCAAAAATCTTATCAACTAAAGGAACTAGATTATTATGCCCGAAACGGACAATGGGATCAAATCATCCGGAACTGCCAAGGTCCGATCAAGAATTACTTATACTTGACTTACCTAAACAACGCCCTTGCTGAGAAAGGCGAGTTAGGAAACCGGATGTTTGCGTTCGATCAACACGGGCCTCAAGGATTATTAGCCTCTTGGAATAAGACTTCTTCCGTATCGACCTTACTTAGCGACGCCTATTTTACGCTTGGAGAAATCGCCTTATCGCAAGAGATGGCATTTGAAGGATATGTCACCGTGATTGGGGCCGGTAATCCCCGGAACCTACAACGTCTAGTCCAAACCAACTTGATTTACGGTACATATCCAATCGCAGAGAAGTACATCGATATATTAGAGAAGACTTACGCTTATCACGACTGGGCAAAACGACATAGGGAATTTCTATATAATGATAAAGCCATAGAAGAAGATCCGGTACTGGGGATTAAACGAAAAGGACTTCCCCTTCGTAACAACCTTTCCGGTGTAAACGGGTTAGAACATGATTTATTGATCCGGGCAGAACAAAACCCGGAGAATCAGATTCCCATCCAATTTGTCGGAGCCATCTATCTTTTATCCAAGGATATGAAATCTTTCCAGACATTCATTGAGAAATATTACGGTACATCTACACTTCCTTCCCTTCCGACGAGTTTCCAAGAAGCGGTTATTTTACTAGCCGAGAAAGACTCGGATTATTGGAGACGGTTCAACGTGTCCGAAAATGTCATCCGGAAATTCACAGGTTACAGGAATCTTGTATTGCAGAACCGGAATAACCCACAGCTACCCCAATTGATAAAAAACTCTTTTGGAGACACCTATTGGTCTTATTACCTTCTTAAATGATTCATTGCCATGAAAAAGCACTATCTATATATTATATGTGTATGTTTTATCGTACTGGGGATATTTTCATGTTCAGACACGGTTCCGGTAAGCAAGGAAACCTCTGAGAAACCGATATTATACCCAGATTACGCAGATGTAACGATACCGAATAATATCGCTCCCCTGAATTTTAAAATACAGAATACACATACGGAAGCGTTCGCTGTTTTCTGTTTTGAGGAAGTGAAGTTGCAGGTGAAAGAAAAAAAGGGGCAATTCCATATTCCTGCCGCCAACTGGAAAAAGCTACTTAGGAAAGCGACAGGCAAAACGATACAAGTAAAACTTTATGCTAAGGATAAGGAATGGCTGAGCTATCCGGAATTCTCGTTGTTTATCGCACAGGAACCTATGGATTCCTATCTAGCCTACCGTCTGATAGAGCCCGGATATGAACTTTGGAACCAGATGGGTATTTACCAACGGAGCCTGGAAACCTACGAACAAAGTCCCATTATGGAAAATAAACACAGTGGACAAAATTGCATGAATTGCCATTCATTTTGTATGCAAAACCCCAACAAGATGTTATTCCACATGAGAGATAAATACGCCGGGACTTATTTGATAGACGGAGATAAAATAGAAAAATTAAATACGAAAACGGAGCAAACAATTTCCCCCTTGGTTTATCCCTCTTGGCATCCCTCCGGGAAATACGTGGCATTCTCGGTAAACCAAACGAGCCAGAGCTTTCATTCCAATGACAAAAACAGGGTCGAGGTTTTCGATAGCCAATCGGATGTAGTGGTGTACGATACCGAGAAACATGAGATCATCAGTACTCCCGCTATTCGTACGAAAGAGGCTTTTGAGACATTCCCTACCTTTTCCCCCGACGGAAGAACGCTTTATTTCTGTACCGCCGAGGCACGTTCGATGCCCCACGAGTATTCGGAGGTAAAGTATAATCTTTGCTCCATAGCGTTTGATCCGGTAACAAGGAGTTTCGGATCAAAGATAGACACATTATATAATGTACGAGAGAATGGAAAAAGTGTCTCTTTTCCCCGTGTCTCTCCCGACGGGAAATTCTTGTTATTCACCTTATCGGGCTACGGGAACTTCTCTATCTGGCATAAAGACGCTGATTTATATCTTCTGGATATCGAGAGTGGTTTTTTCCATCCCTTACGAAACGCGAACAGCACAGACACGGAGAGTTATCATTCGTGGAGTAGCAACAACCGATGGATCGTTTTCAGCAGCCGACGAATCGACGGATTATATACCCGACCTTATTTCGCCTATATCGACGAGAGCGGAAATGCCTCCAAACCGTTCCTATTACCACAGGAAGATACGGATTTCTACCACCGGTTCATGAAATCATATAACATACCTGAATTTATCACAGGAAAAGTATCATCTAACATACGGAAAATCAGCAAACTTGCCAAAGAAAGCAAGGGGGTTGACGTTACTTATCATAAATAGATCGAATCTGGGAAACATACATAAAGTAAAAAGAACATGAATAATTCAAGCAAAAAGATCATACCTATTCTTCTGCTCTTATTGTGCACCTGCCTTCTGGGGTTACATTTACAAGCCACTCAAGAAGCAACCTTCTTCTACCGGGAACAACAGCAGATCTTCCTATTCAATAGTGAATATGTATTGAATATACTTAAGACAATTGGAGGATTGGCTACGATTTGTTCCCAATTTATTATACAGTTCTTCAAGGTGCCGCTGATCGGATCGCTGGTGACTGCATTGATCGGTGGAATCTCCGGTTGGTTATTCTGGCTGACCTTACGAAAGATACATCCAGCATTGTATCTTCTGCCCTTGGCCTTTCTCCCCATCTTATTCCAATATCTTTACCTAATGAAAGATAGCTATCATTATGAAGGGCTGATAGCCATGTTATTTTGGTCATTGGCTCTTAGCCTGTACAGTTACGGGGCACGAAAATTTAATTGGACCTACCGCACCTTAATCGGTTGCTTGCTGGCGACCGGATTGTTTTACACGATGGGATCTGTAGCTATATTATTCGCCCTTAGCAGCTTACTATTTGATGTATTACAAAAAAGCGAACGCTGGTACGCAAGCTTCATCCCGTTGATCCTGCTGCTTATCGTAGGTTCTCTATGCGTTCTAGGGGGCAGTAAACCCGATTATGACTATGTATTTTGGATGAAAGATTACGTAGAGTATTTCATTGAGCTGGAACCATTCTACGGCTTCTCTTGGCAAGTAGCGCTACTCGTTATGCTTCTATTCTTCCTATCACGTTACTTAGATCACATAAAAACCTATTTAAAAGCTTTAGTAGCCGTAGCATTACTTGCCTTATCCGGTATGTATTATACGCAAACGGCTCTTCAACAGAGGAATAAAGATTTCTATACGTTGATGCAAATGTTTCATTATATAGATACCGAGCAATGGGACGCCATAATCTCGTCCACCGATCTGAACTATAATAACTACTTACACCTAAATTGCTTAAACCTTGCCTTATCGCATAAGGGGGTCATGCAGACTGATTTATTCAAATATCCGCAAAGCGGAATACAATCTTTGGTCTCAAAGTATCAAGCGCATATAGAGGAAAGTTTCCTGTTCAGCCAGATATACTACCATGTAGGAATCACGTCCTTGGCATACAATTTCGCTTTTGGTACCTCGGTAGGAATTACATACGGCAGTCCCGTCATGACTAAATTATTAATAAAATCCCATTTGATATACGGACAGTATCCCGCGGCCGAGAAGTTTATATCCTTATTGGAAAAGACATGGGCCTATCACGGATGGGCCTCCTCGCAACGAAAGTTCTTATATAATGACCAAGCGGTGGAGAGTGACCCGGAATTAGGTACAAAAAGAAAAAGCCTATCCAGCGACAAAGACCTTTTCGCCAATATAATCGGATTGTTTGATAACCTGATGATTATATTGGAAGAGAATCCCCTGAATAAAGCCGCATTGGATTATACGATCGGTACGTTATTATTATCGAAAGACCTGCCCGCTATAAAAACGTTTGTTGAAAGATTCAGTAGGACGGAAGTACTCCCCGCATTACCCGAACCCTTGCAACAAGCCGTGATCTCTTATGCGGAGCATGATCCGGAATATTGCCGCAAGTATGGGGTAACCGATAAAGTCCTGTCCGAGTTCTCGATATTCAAGCAACGTGTATTGGGACTAAGGCATGCCCGACAAAATGTAGCGACTGGAATAGCCGACTATCAACCTACTTTCTGGTACTATTTGATACTCTCTAAATAAAACACATATGGAAAGACAGACTTACACAAATACAAACCGATATCTTTTCCTTTTTCTCATCGCCTTGATGGTTTCATGCTCCAAAAGCGACGTACAGATCGCCAAGAGTCTAAACAAGGAAATCGCCATTTATCCGGATTACAAGGATGTGACCATCCCTGTGAACATCGCCCCGCTCAATTTCTCTATCGCCGATAGCAGTGAGCACTGCCTTATCATTAAAGGGGAAAAGACTCAACTCCAAGTCTATAGCGATGAGGGGCTCTTTGAGATCCCACAAAAGAGATGGAAAGCCTTATTGAAAGAGAATGCCGGAAACCAAATAGAATTGACCATCGCTAAACGCATACAGGGCGAATGGAACGCCTATACGCCTTTTCATATGGACATCGTAAATGATTCCATTGATAAATATATAGCCTATCGGTTATTAGCCTTGAGCAATGATATGTGGAACAGGATGGGTATCTATCAACGAAACTTGGAAAATTATGACCAAAGCGTGATTTATGAGAATAACCTAACCGACTATAACTGCGTAAACTGCCACACGTTTTCCTCCGGGAACCCGGATAAAATGATTTTCCATATGCGAGGCAAACACGCCGGTTCCGTACTGATTGATGGAAAGAAAATCACCAAGCTAAATACAAAGACTCCCGAGACCGTCTCAAACTTTGTCTACATGTATTGGCATCCGAATGGTAACTATCTGGCGGCCACCGTATGCGATACCTACCAAAACTTCTTCATCAATAATCCCAATACGCTGGAAGTATTGGATCATAACTCCGATATCGTGATCTACGACGTGAAGAAGAACGAGGTATTCTCTTGCGAAGCGTTAAATTCCAAAGACGCATGGCAAATATTCCCTGCGTTCTCTCCCGACGGGAAGAGCCTCTATTTCAGTTCGACCGCCGCCGTAGATTCTATTTCTAAGAATTTCAGACAAATGACCTACAGCCTATGCCGTGTCGACTTTGACCCGGAAACCCGCACTCTAGGCCAGCAAGTAGATACTTTATACAATGGCCGGGCCAACCACAAAAGCGTATCCTTCCCTAGAATCTCACCGGATGGTAAATATCTGGCTTTTACCCTACAGGAATATGGCGGTTTCGGGGTTTGGCATAAAGACGCCGAATTATATATGATCCGCCTATCCGACGGAAAGACGTACCCGCTGACCGAGGCGAACAGCGCCGAAGGAGAAAGCTACCATTCATGGAGCCGCAACAATCGTTGGCTGGTATTTAGCAGTCGCAGGTTGGATGGATTATACACACGCCCGTTCTTTACCTATATCGATGATAAAGGCACGGCCCATAAACCATTCCTCCTGCCACAAAGAAATCCCGTAAAATATTATAAAGACTTGTTGTGGACTTACAACCTCCCGGAGTTTATACAAGAAAAGGTCCAAGTAGACACTCATGCCGTGATGGAAACAATGAGAAATACAAAAGGAATCCATGTAAAATAAGAACAATAGCTAGGGTGGGTGAAAGGAGATAAGGATGTCTGTTTGGTTAAATCTACCCACCCTTAGCTATTGATCTGTTTGCTCACTCTTTTATCTTCACCGAGAATAGAAATAGAGCGTTTCAAATCAACGCCCATATTTCCATTTGTTGTATTCATAAAATAAGTACAAACTTTCGGCAATCAGATTTCACTCTTTAGTGAAACAAACATATGTAATCTGCGTTTATAGATTATCAAATGTCTCTTTAAAAACTTGAGACAAAAATAAACTATTTTGATAGAAAAATAGGTCTGTAAATATTCACATTTTATTCACAACACACACCAAAACGTTCATTTATCCTAGGAAGCATCACAATTTAACATCTAACCGCTCCATCATCACTCCGGTCTTCTCCCTTGCCTCCGTCACATCCAAACCACGAGCCAGCAAGACGGCCATACGGCGATGTCCATGAACTTCCGGTTTTCCAAAGAAACGCATCTGCGTATCGGGTTGTTCCAAGACCTTATCCAGATTCCCCAAAGACAACCGGTCACTGTCCCCTTCCACTACGACGGCACGGGAAGCTCCCGCTCCATGAAACGCGATATTAGGGATCGGCAAGCCAAGCACCGCACGGGCGTGCAAAGCGAATTGAGACAAATCTTGCGTAATCATCGTCACCATTCCGGTATCGTGCGGACGGGGGGAAACCTCGCTGAATATGACATCGTCTCCTTTAATGAATAATTCCACGCCGAAAATACCACGTCCGCCTAAAGCCTCGGTGATCTTACCGGCGATCTCACGGGCTTTCGCTTTAGCGGCAAGGCTCATGGCTTGCGGTTGCCAAGACTCCCGGTAATCACCATCCACCTGAACATGTCCTACGGGTTCCAAGAAAGACGTTCCTCCGATATGCCGAACCGTCAGCTGGGTAATCTCATAGTCGAAATCCACGAAACCTTCCACGATCACCTTACCCGCTCCAGCACGTCCGCCTTCTTGGGCGTACTGCCAAGCACGATCGATATCCTTTTCCTCACGAACCACGCTCTGTCCGTGTCCGCTCGAGCTCATGATCGGCTTGACGACACACGGTATGCCGACCTCTTTCACGGCATCCCTGAATTCTTCATAGGCAGCGGCGAATTTGTATCTGGAAGTCGGCAGGCCAAGTTCTTCGGCGGCAAGACGGCGGATTCCTTCCCGGTTCATGGTGAGAAATGCGGCGTTGGCGGTCGGGATCACATGATACCCCTCTTTTTCCAGTTTGAGCAGTTCAGGCGTTGCGATTGCTTCCACTTCAGGAACGATATAGTCCGGTTTTTCAAGTTCGATCACCCTGCGGAGTTCCTGCGGGTCCAGCATATTGATGACATGGCTGCGGTGCGCAACCTGCATTCCGGGCGCGTTTGCATACCGGTCTACGGCGATCACCTCCACGCCGAGACGCTGCATCTCGATCACGACTTCCTTGCCGAGCTCGCCTGCGCCGAGAAATAAGACTTTAGTAGCTGAATGGGTCAATGCTGTTCCGATTTCCGTCATTTTCATTTCCTCAAAGGTTATATCGATTAAAAAACAGGATGACAAAAAATAGCGTGAAAATCTTTTTTTTCAAATCTTTTCCTGAAAAATACTTTCCGCCGGAACAGGAACCTGCAATGTGAATCCGGTTCTGCCGCGCCGGCGGTACTGCAGCGGAGAACAGCGGTGCTTCATGCGGAAACGCTGGTAGAAATAGATGCTGCTGACGAAACCGCACTGTTCCACGATCTCGCCGACGGAACATTCCGAGCGGATCAGCAGTTCTTCGGCAAGTTTCATCCGCTGTTCAAGAAGAAACCGGACGGGCGAAAGCTGATAGAGTTTTCCCCATTCACGGTAAAAAGTGCGGCGGCTGAAACCATACTCTTTCACCAGAGCAGTCAGGTTGATTTTTTCGTGCAGGTGAGATGCCAGCCAGGAAGCGATGTCATGGATTTTCAGATTGATCCTGTGCCGTTCTTCTGCCCCCGCCCTGAACTCAATCAGAAGCTCGGTAAACAGCCGGATCGCCAA
>ENA-ORNF01002393-ORNF01002393.1-human-gut-metagenome-genome-assembly--contig:-NODE-2393-length-14142-cov-3.954426_pt1 | contig 14142 bp, 10 predicted proteins | sample MGYA00242110_ERZ509012 | MGnify/ENA primary metagenome ERZ509012 (study PRJEB26280, sample SAMEA2338714) | human gut metagenome | biome: human gut; feature: human-associated habitat; material: faeces...
AATCATTTTTAATGGCCCTTTTGAAGTAACAATATAAACAGTAGAACCTTCTTCTATGATATCGTTCTTTTTTACACTAGCACGAATTACATTTCCGTTTTTTACAGTACTAGAATATTCGCTGCTATAATTAATTTTTATTTGATATTGATTAGCCCAATCTTCTATTTCTTCTAAGGACATTTTTGTAAAATCAGGAGCTTTAATTTTCTCTCCCTTTGATATATACACTTTTACAGTCATTTCACTTTGCTTAATTACAGTTCCTTTTTTAGGATCTGTTTTTATAACATTTCCTTTTTTTATTTCATCATTATATTCATATATAATTTCATACTTAATTCCATTTCTTTTTAACCATAATGTTGCATCAAATTCATCCATATTAAATAAATCTTTTAATTCAACTGGTTTTAAATCAGCTTCACTTCCGAGTGAAAATTTTAATTTTAATTCATCACTACGTTTCATTTTACCAGATTTACTTTGTTCAAACTCTTCATCTCTTTTAATATCATCTTTAAATTCATAATCAATTGTAACATTATTTAATTTATTTTTCTTAATAATTTTTACAACTTCATCGACATTCCAACCAATCATGTCGGGAATATTTACTTCTAAGTCATAGTTAGGACCATTTGATACTACAATTTCCATTGATTTTACTTTTTCTGTTAAAGTATTTGGTTTTACACTTTGTTTCATAATTGTATTTGTTTTGAATTCATCGCTATATTCATATTTGGTTGTTAAATTAATATTATGACTATTTGCCCATTTCATTGCTTTTACTACTTGTTGATTTCTAAAATCAAGTACTACAGATTTTGTAGGTAATTTTATAACATTCGTTGTAACTAATATATTAAAACTAATAAATAAAACAAATAGAAATGATGTGATAACATTCATAATGCGATGATTTTTTTCTTCTTTAACAAATACGCCTAAACCAAATGAACCAGTAACAATTAAAAGAAAAATGCTATTGATAATTAAATATAATTGATTTTTTTCTTCTGCCATATATAGGATATTATAACCTAAATAACAAGCTTCTAATACCATTGTTACAAATAATAAAAATGTAGATAAGAAATTAGATTGGCGTTGATTTTTTTTGATTTCTTTTCTAACTTTTTCTACTTCTTTGATTACTTTTTCTTTTTGTTCATCTGATTTTCTCATATCTTTTGGGTGATCGATTTCCCTTTGAAAAATATGATTATTTTCTTCGTCAATTTGATTTAAAATATCTTCAGGATGATCTAATTCATTTTCAAAACTATCTTTTTTTGCTTCATTGATATCATTTTTAGAAAGAGAATCAAATAAAGTATCAAGTTCTAATTCATCTTCTAATTGTTCTAATTCTTTTTTCTTTTTCTTCTTTTTTGAACTCATAGTCACACCTTCTATCTTTATACTATATTACTTATTTCATTATACTATAAATTAGTTTTGAAAAGAAATAGAATATATGATGGTGGACAAATACTTGACAACTATTCATTTCTGTGTTATGATATACCACTATTTCAATTGAGGGGGGATTCAATATGAATAGTTATGTAGATCAATATGATGAAATGAAATTATTTTTTGATAAAATTCGTAAAGAAGTGGAAATAAAACCACATGATGAAGTTGAATTACGTACAATTATGTCAAATTTGAATCAGTTTGGAGTAAAAAATGCTGGTGAAAAAATAGAATACCCAATGTTAAATCGTCGTGACATATTTCAAGATACGAAAGATCAAACATGTTATTTATCTAAGGGAAGTTTTTTTCCACCATATATAGAATTATCAGTTAATGATAAGAATAATCCACATCGTAAATTGAGAAATTATGAGATTATTGTACCTGTTCAATCATCATGTAGTGATACCGTTTCAATTCTTTTTATTGATTATTTATTAGAACATAAAATACCAGCAGAAATGAAGGTTAGTACGCATCATACGAATGCAAATATCAGAATTTTTGTAGAAACTGAACAAGCAGCTAAACAAATACGAAAATATTGTTTACGTCAACCACTTATTTATTTAAATATTATGAAACCAAATCCATTTTTAAAAAGATTTCATAATGATATCAAGTTTGATGAAATAAAAGCTTTCGGATTTCATAAAAATCCTTATGGAGCTGGTATGGAAAGTATTGAATATATTGCCGTGTTAATTTGTGAATATATTGAATCAGCCAGATTACATGACCGTATTGAATTTATTACAATTGATAAATTTATGTCATCTTTGAAGAAACGTGTTCAAATGTATCGTGATAATGATCCTAAAAAAATGGTAATTGAAAATTTATTATCTGTTTATAATAAGGAAAAAACAGATCATAAAGGGCGAGTAGAAATTAAAAATATTTTAACAAAAGGAAGTAAGAAAATGGTGATGTCTTCCGAAGATGAAAAAAATACTAGCATGAAACCTTATTCCTATTATCAACATGAAAATTTAAAAGAGAAAAATCATATGATGAGTAAAGAATATATGAAAAATGTTTATCCTGCTTAAGGATAAGCATTTTTTACTTGTTAAATCATAGATTTTATAGTATAATTTAGTGGAATTTAGTGAGGAGATGAATACTCATGATAGAGAGATTAATGATGATTGAAAAGCGTTATCTTGAATTAAATGAAGAACTAATGAAACCAGAAATTATTTCAAATGTAAAAGAAACATTAAAAAGAACAAAAGAACAAGCAATGTTGAAAGATTCTTATGAAGCATATCAAAAATATAAAAAGTTAGAAACTGCAATTACAGATGCCAAAGAAATGCTTCATGATGAAGAAATGGGAGAAATTGCAAGAGAAGAACTAACTCAATTAGAACAGGAAAAAAGCAATTTAGAAAAAGAAATAGAAGTATTATTACTTCCTAAAGACCCTATGGATGGTAAAAATGTTATTGTAGAAATTAGAGGAGCTGCCGGAGGGGATGAAGCAAATATTTTTGCTGGAGACTTATTCCGTATGTATTCAAAATATGCTGAAAAAGAAAATTGGAAAATAGAGGTTTTAGAAGAATATCCAAGTGAAATGGGTGGTTATTCATTAATTCAATTTATGGTAAAAGGGGATAGCGTATATTCTAAATTGAAATATGAAAGTGGTGCTCATCGTGTACAAAGAGTCCCTGCTACAGAAACACAAGGAAGAGTTCATACATCGACTGCAACTGTACTTGTTATGCCAGAAGCAGATGAAGTAGATATTGAAATTAAAGATGCGGATTTAAAAGTAGATGTATATCGTTCTAGTGGAGCTGGAGGACAACATGTTAATACTACTGATAGTGCAGTACGTATGACTCATATTCCAACAGGAATTGTTGTTACTTGTCAAAATGAAAGAAGTCAAATTAAAAACCGTGAAAAAGCATTACAAATGTTACGTGCTCGAGTTTATGAAGAAGAAGTACGTAAAAAAGAAGAACAAGAAGGATTAGAACGTCGTACAAAAATAGGAACTGGAGATCGTTCAGAAAAGATAAGAACTTATAATTATCCTCAAAATCGTGTTACTGATCATCGTATTGGTTTCACTTTAAAACAATTAGATCGTGTTATGGAAGGCGATTTAGAAGAAATTATTACTGCTTTAATTAATGCTGATCAAGAAAGAAAATTAAAGGAAGCATTATAATGAAGACAAAGGCTCAATTAAAAGAGCTCTTTTTATCTAAAGGAGTTAATCTTTCATTATTTCATTATTTAGAAAAATATGGTGATCAGAGTCGTTTAGAAGAACAAGTAAATCAAGTGTTAGAAGGAGTACCAGTTCAATATGTGGTTGGTCATGTTGATTTTTACCATTCTAATATAGAAGTGAATCCATCTGTATTAATTCCTCGTTTTGAAACAGAAGAATTATGTGATCGAGTGATTCAAATATTAAAAAGTTGGGGTAAAAATGATTTTTCAATTGCTGATATTGGTACAGGGAGTGGCTGTATTGCTATTACTATGAAACAGATGTTTCCAAAAGCAACGGTGGTAGGAGTAGATATTTCTTCAGAAGCTTTAAAAGTAGCGAAAAAAAATGGAGTGCGAAATCAAGTTCAGATTGATTGGAAATTAGGAGATTTATTACAACCATTAGAGGGAAAATTTGATTGTGTAATTAGTAATCCACCTTATATAGATAGAAATGATTCTATGGTTATGGACATTGTAAATAAGTATGAACCACATTTGGCTTTATTTGCAAATGATCATGGATATGAGTGTTATCATAAAATTTTAGAAAATATAAAACCATATTTAAATGAAAAATATTTGTTAGCGTTCGAAATTGGTTATCAACAAAAAGAACATTTATTAAATTATGCGGCAACATTATTTCCTGAAGCGTGTGTTACGGTAGAAAAGGACATGTCAGGAAAAGATAGATTTTTATTGATATTAAAGAAGTAAGGAGTAGATAATATGAAAAAAACAAAAATTATTTGTAGTATAGGACCAGCAAGTAATGATTATGAAAAAGCATTTAAAAACATGGTGTTAAACGGTATGAATGTAGCTCGTATTAATTTTTCTCATGCTACGAAAGAAGAACGTGAAACAGTTGTTTCTTTAGTAAAAAAAGCAAATAAAGAGTTACAAAAACATGTAGCAATTTTATATGATACAAAGGGACCTGATTTTAGGACAGGAAAAACAAAAGAGGGAGGTATTTCTTTAGTAGAAGGAAATACAATTCGTATTGTTAAAGATGATATCATTGGTACAGAAGAAGCATTTACTGTAAATTATAAAGATGCATTAGATGATATCCATGTTGGAGCTCATATTTTATTAGAAGATGGATTAATGGAATTAGAAGTGATTAGTAAAGAAAAAGATGGACTAACATGTACGATTATTAGTGGTGGTATTCTTTTGGATCGTAAAGGAGTTAATGTCCCTGGAGTTTCATTAAATGTACCATTTATTAGTGAACAAGATAGAGAAGACATTATTTATGCATGTAAACATGATGGAGATTATTTAGCACTTTCTTTTGTAGATGAAAAAGAGGATGTCTTACAAGTCCGTGAAATTTTAAAAGAACAACAACGTGAAGATATGTTAATTATTTCTAAAATAGAAAGTGAAACTGCAATTGATAATATTGATGAAATTATTGAAGTAAGTGATGGAATTATGGTTGCTAGAGGAGATCTTGGTGTAGAAATTCCCGTTGTAAATTTACCAATTTATCAAAAAACAATTATTGAAAAGTGTCGTGCTCAAGGTAAATTTTGTATTGTAGCAACAGAAATGTTATCTAGTATGCAAAAAAGTGCTAGACCAACTAGAGCAGAAGTATCTGATATTGCTAATGCTGTAATTGATGGAACAGATGCAGTGATGCTGAGTGGTGAAACAACAACAGGTAAACATCCAGTAGATGCAGTTCGATATATGGCTAATATTTGTGAGAACACTGAAAAATATTTACAATATCAAGATCGCATTCAGACAGAATTTCAATTAGATGTTCCTTCAACAATTGCTAAAGGAGTTGTTGAAATTACAAATGACATTAATATTTGTGCAATTATTACAGCTACGATGACTGGCTATACAGCACGTACAATTAGTAATTTAAGACCAAACACGATGATTATTGCTGCATGTCCAAATGAAGATGTTGCTCACAAATTAGCACTTAATTTTGGAGTTTATCCAATGATTACAGATTTAACTGGTTCAACAGATGAAATTATTGAAAAATGTATACAAAAGGCAAAAACTAAATTTGCTTTAAAAGATAATTCATTAGTAGTTGTAACTGGTGGTTTTCCAAATGAAACTGCAAAACATCGTACAAATTATTTAAAAATAGAAATGATTTCATAATTGACAAATCATTTCTTTTTTGTTAGTATAGAGCCTACCGGCAAAAGAGGGGGATAATTATGGAAAAATATACAAAATTAGATTATGAAAAAGCTGCTTATGAATATTACTTACATAATGAATTATTAGAGGACACTGTAAAACTTTTAGATCAAGTATTCTCAAGTTCAGAAGTATATACAATGAAAGAACATTATGTATATCAAATTGCAACAAAAGAAGAAAGAAAAATTTATCAATCAGTTATGAGAGTTCATGGCTTACAAGATTATTTGACTGTCATGAGAACAAAAAACATGTCATTTGAATATGCTATAAAATACTTAGAAAGACGTAATATTAAAGTAAAACAAATTAATGTATTATTACAAAAACTAGACAGATATCAACAATATATACCAGAAGAATATCAATATATAGAAACGTTAGCTAAAAAATATAACAAAGAGACTGAAAAATTACAAAACCAAAAAGAATCAGCAATGAAAATCAAAGAAAAAGAAAAAATGGAAAGAATACGAAAAGCAATAGATTTTGTAGAATTTTATTTATCTAGTGCAAATCCAATTCCAGTATATGATTTACACTGTGAATATACAGGTATTGTACAATCTGAGATGACATATAATATTGCTTATTTAAAAAGATATGAACCAGAATTATATGCACGTTTTGAAGAGTTTGTAGCAAAAGAAAACTCAAAGGAAAACATCGAGAGATTGTTTCAATTCATTAATCCAATTTACAAAAAAGCAGAACAAATTGTAAAAGAATTCGAAAAAGAAGGAGAAACACCGGATTTAATAGATTATTATGAAAATATTAAATTTCCATATCCATTTTTATTAAAAATTATGAAACGTTATTATACCAAAAAAGAAAATGATATTTTACGTTCTTTTCATAAACAATCTATTCATTCAGGAAGAGTGATTGATTCTATTTCAGATAGTATTGTAATCAATGGAGTTTCTTTTACAAGTACTGAACAATATAAAATTTTAGAATGGTTACAGGAAAATAATTTCCCAATTTCATATGATATTTTCCGTGACAAATTACTACGTATTGTAAAAGAAAAGAATAAACAAAAACATTTATAAAAAGTGAAGAAAAGATTTTCTTCGACTTTTTTTTTTGGTACAATAACAAATAGGGTGATCTTATGAATGATAAATTAGAAATTTTATGTAATCAAATGCATTTGACAGAGGAAGAAAAAAAATATTTTAATCATGGAGTATTAGAAAGAATTATTGGAAATAAAAATCATGATGTGTATTGTTTCTATATTCATATTGATCAAACTTTACCAGTAAAATTTTATATTGATTTTCAAAAAAGATTAAAAGATTCATTTCCAAGTTGTCGTGTAGTTTCTGCTTCATTTGAAGTTAAGAATATATCATCACAATTATTTAAAGATTATTATTTTACATTTTTAGAAACTATGAAAGAAGAAAATCCACTAATAGAATTGTTAATGGATTCAAAAGTGTCTTATGAAGATGATTGGGCGACAATTACAGTTGCTAATAAAGCAGAAGAAATGAAACTTTGTTCCATAGAGAAGGATTTAGCTAAACTTTTGAAAAAAGCTGGGTATCAAAATGTTTCATTTGAAATAAAAATTGATGAAGAACAAGGATTACAAGTACAAAGAGAAATTGAAAAAACTTTAGTAGAAGAAGTAAAAAAAGTCGAAGCAACACCAATACAGGTTACAAGCACAGAAGAGCCAAAAAAGAATCATTTCACAAAAGGAAATTATCAAAAGAAAACAGTGATTGATCGTAGTAATCCAGATGTAGTAATCGGTAGAACCATTGATACAGATTCTATGCATATTCATGATATTATTGGAGAAATGAATAATATTACAATTGAAGGAACAATTTTTGGAATAGATGTTCGTGAGACCAAAACCGAATTAAAAATTGTGACATTAAAAGTGACGGATTATACAGATAGTATTTATGTAAAATTATTTTTACATGATGATGAAGAAGCTTCAGAAGTATTACCAAAATTAAAGACAGGAAAGTTTTATTTATTTCGTGGTAATACAAAAGATGATCAATATTCTAAAGAACTTACATTTACTGCACGTGATATTTTAATGATTGATAAAAAAATTGAAGAAAGAATGGATCAAGCGAACGAAAAAAGAGTTGAGTTACATGCTCATACCAAAATGAGTCAAATGGATGGTGTGGTTGATGCCAAAGATTTAGTAAAAACTGCTAAAAAATGGGGCCATAAAGCGATAGCAATTACAGATCATAATGGAGCACAAGCTTTTCCAGAAGTATATCATTTAATTTGTGATATCAATAAAGGGTTAAAAGAAGGGGAAACTCCCTTTAAAGCTATATATGGAACTGAACTTACTATGATTGATGATGAAGTTAATATTGTAGTAAGACCAAATGATACAATTATGTTAGATAATACATATGTTGTATTTGATTTTGAAACAACTGGGTTTAATGCCGGTGGTGGCGATTCTATTATTGAAATAGGAGCAGTTAAAATAAAAAATGGGGAAATTATTGAAAAGTATGATGAATTAATCAATCCAGGAAGAAAATTGCCACAAAAAATTATTGATGTAACAAATATCACTGATGAAATGTTACAAGATAAAGATAATGAGGAAAATGCAGTAAAAAGATTCATTGAATGGTTTGGAGACTTACCAATGGTAGCACACAATGCAAAATTTGATGTTTCTTTTTTGGAAATGGCATATAAGAAATATAATTTAGGAACATTTCAAAACCCAGTAATTGATACATTAGAATTATCACGTACATTAGATAATACTTTTGCACGTCATAGTCTGTCTGCTCTTGTGAAAAGATACAATGTTCCATGGGATGAATCTGCACATCATAGAGGAGATTATGATGCAGAGGGAACAGCTCTTGTCTTTCATAAGATGATGAAAAAATTATCAGATCGTAATTTAGAAAAAATGTCTGATTTAGATAAATTAGTATCAAAAGATGAAATACATAAATATGGTCGTCCATATCATATTAATATTTTATGTAAAAACAAAGTAGGATTAAAAAATCTATTTAAAATTATTAGTTTAGCAAATACCAAATATTTGTATAAAACACCAAGAATTTTAAGAAGTGAAATTCAAAGATTAAGAGAAGGATTATTAATTGGTAGTGGTTGCTATGAAAGTGAAATATTTACACAAGCTAGAAGTAAAAGTGAAGAAGAATTAAGTAATATGATTCATTTTTATGATTATGTAGAAGTACAACCACCAGAATGCTACGATCATTTATTACAAATGAATGATTTTGCGAATAAGCAAGAATTAATAGACAATATTGTGAAAGTCATTACAACAACCAAAGCAGCTGGTAAATTAATTGTTGCAACAGGAGATGTTCATCATTTAAATCGTGACGATAAATTATATCGTGAAATTATTGTAAATCAAAAGGTACCAGGTGGAGGAAGACATCCACTTGCACGTAACAATATTCGTGAAATCCCATCACAACATTTTAGAACAACAGAAGAAATGTTAGAAGATTTTAATTTTTTAGATGAAGATTTAAGAAAAGAAATTGTAATTACAAATCCAAATAAAATTGCTGATATGGTAGAAATTATTGAGGTAATTATTGAAACAGGTGGTATCCCATTTTCTCCTAAAATTGAAAATTCAGTGGAAACAGTAAAAGAACTTGTTTATGGGCGTGCCCATGAATTATATGGTGATCCATTACCACAATTAATTGCTGATCGTATTGAACAGGAATTAAAAGGAATTATTGGTGGAGGATTTGATGTAATTTATTTAATTGCACAAAAATTAGTAAAGCATTCTAACGATGATGGGTACTTAGTTGGTAGTCGTGGTTCCGTTGGAAGTAGTTTTGTAGCAACAATGATGGGAATTACAGAAGTAAATCCACTGCCAGCCCATTATGTTTGTCCAAAGTGTAAACATAGTATTTTTGAAGAAAATGGAGAAATGTTAGGTTCTAAGTATTCAAGTGGATTTGATTTGCCAAATAAAGAATGCCCAAAATGTGGAACCATGATGAATAAAGAAGGACAAGACATGCCTTTTGCTACATTCTTAGGATTCAATGCTGATAAAGTACCTGATATCGATTTGAATTTCTCTGGTGATTATCAGTGGAAAGCCCATGAATATACAAAAGTATTGTTTGGTGTTGATAATGTTTATCGTGCTGGTACGATTGGTACAGTTGCTGATAAAACAGCTTTTGGATTTGTAAAAGGATATTGTGAAGATAAAGGGATTACAATGCGTACTGCTGAAGTAGAGAGAATTGCTTTAGGTTGTACAGGAGTAAAAAGAACGACTGGTCAACATCCGGGTGGAATTGTTGTAATACCGGGTTATATGGATGTATTTGATTTTACACCATTTCAATTTCCTGCAGATGATCCGACTAGTTTATGGCGTACTACTCACTTTGATTACCATGCAATCGATCAAGATGTATTAAAGCTGGATATTTTAGGACATGTTGATCCAACTCATTTACGTATGTTACAAGATTTATCTGGAATGGATGTAACAAAAGTTCCATTAGATGATAAAGAAACGATGGCAATCTTTTGTGGACCTGAATCATTAGGGGTAACAAAAGAACAAATTAACTGTCCAACTGGTACATTAGGAATTCCTGAATTTGGTACCAAATTTACTATTCAAATGTTAGTGGATACGAAACCTACAACTTTCTCAGAACTGATTAAAATATCAGGGTTATCACACGGAACGGATGTATGGTTAGGAAACGCTCAAGAATTAATTCGTAATAATGTTGTTCCATTTAAAGAAGTTATAGGATGTCGTGATGATATCATGGTATATTTAATGTATAATGGAATGGAACCAAAAAAAGCATTTAAAATTATGGAATTTGTTCGTAAAGGAAAAGCAAGTAAGCAACCTGATCAATGGTTAGAATATAAAAAAGAAATGGAAGAAGCAGGTATAGAACCATGGTTTATTGATTCTTGTGGTAAAATTAAGTACATGTTCCCAAAAGCCCATGCAGCAGCTTATGTAATTAGCGCTTTTCGTGTTGCATACTTTAAAGTACATCATCCACTTTGGTATTATTGTTCTTATTTTTCTGTTCGTGTAGATGATTTTGATATTGAAACAATGATCAAAGGATATGATGCGATTAAAAATAAAATTGCAGAATTAGAAGCTAAAGGAAAAGAAGCAACGAATAAAGAAATGAATATTATTGATTCTTTAAAAATTGCATTAGAGGCAACTGCAAGAGGAATTAAGTTTGCTCCATTATCCGTAACAGAGAGTCAATCTAAAAACTTTGCAATCAAAGATGACCATACACTGATTCCACCGTTTAGAACCATTGATGGATTAGGACTTACTGTAGCAGAAAAAATTGTAGAAGAAAGAGAAAAAAATCCTTTCTTAAGCATTGAAGATTTACAAAAAAGAGGGAAAGTTTCTGGAACTTTAATTGAAAAGATGCGCATGATGCATATGTTAGATAATATGGATGAGTCCAGCCAATTAAGCTTATTTTAAGAGGTGAAAATATGGAAAAAATAATCGAAGTAGATGGTGCTAAATACGATTTTAATACCTATCCAATTTATGATGCACCTATGGATCCACAATTATTTATATTACCAAGTAATGATGAAACGATGGAAGATATTTATATTGTAAGAGATACATATGATAAAAATAGTAAAGTGGTAAGTCATACCATGTTTGCCAAACAATTAGTGAATAGTGGCTTCTTTTTTCAACAGGAAAAGAAAGAACGCATAGAAAAAGGTTATGGTAGTTGTTGGCAAGAAGAAAAAGAACATTATTCATTAGGACAAGAAATGGAATATTTGATTCAAGAAAAAGGGTATATTTCATTTTCGGCTCCAGATTTATCTTGGGAAAAAGAGATGATTATTCCAGATGCTTTCTTTCCAACTAATAGAAATTTATTAACAAGAAGACAAATTATTAATTTATTTACGATGCTTGATTGTAATCCCAAAGTAAAAATTTCTAACTCCATGGAAGAAGAATTAAATCAAATATTAAAAAACATGAAAAGCAAATAGACACCATAGAAATGGTGTCTATTTTTTATAATTCTGGATTTTCGATGTTACTGATTTTATTATTAGAACTATTTAAAATCACATATAATACTAAAATAGCAGCTAATACGTTTAAAATAGAAGCGTCATATTGCAAGGATAGTAAAGAAGTATTCTCATTGTTATCTTCGGCATTTTTTAAAGTAATTTGATTTACATAAAGAAAAGTAAGTGTTAATATTAAAATTCCAACATGGTTAAAAATATTTAAGTAATTCGCTTCTTTTGTATTCATGATGGTTTTTTGATTGGTAATCATTTTTTTTCGATATTCTGCTAGCATAATAGCTACAATACTTGCAATAATATAACCAAAAGAAGCATATTCTTGCAAAGTTAATAAACTTACTAAATTAATATTACTACTATTTTTCATTTTGCTTTATTTGTTTTATTTTTTCTAATTCACTCACTGTAACAAATTGATAATCTTTACTTTTTAATTCCTTTAATAATTTTTCCAAAAGGAGGACGGTATTTTCTTTTGTATCATGCATTAAAATAATACTACCATCTTTTGTATTTTTTATTGTTTGCTTTAAAATTTTAGATATATTATGAGTTTCCCAATCCCTGGTATCCACATCCCACATGACAATTTGCAATTTTGAACGTTTTCTTAATGTTTGATTGCAAGCTCCATAAGTTGGTCTCATTAATCTTGGAGTAAAACCAGTGATTTTTTTTATAATTTGTTGTGTCATGTTGATTTGGCTTAAGAACTCTTCTTCATTTAATTTTGTTAACCATTTATGATTGTAAGAATGATTTCCAATTTCGTTTCCTTCTTTTACCATTCTTCTCATAGTATCAGAATAAATTTCTACTTTATTTCCAATTACAAAAAAAGTGGCACTTGCATCGTATTTTTTTAAAATATCTAATAATTTATTTGTATAACGACTGGGACCATCATCAAATGTGATAGCTATGCTTTTTTTATATGGATCTATGATTTTGGTAGTAGTTTCTATTTCCTTCCACTCTTTATTTGTTTTACCTTCAGAAATATCAATCGTTAAACCAATTTGTTCTACGGGAATTGATATTTTTATAATCTCAAAATAACCAGCTGCAATTTCATATGGCTCAAAATAAAACCAAAAATTTTCTTCATCAAATGTAAAATGAATATGAGAAAAATCTGACAAATTTTCTTTTACTTGATCTATTAATAAACAGTCTGGATAATGTTTTTGTAATTGTTTTAAAATAACTTTTTTTAATTTGTTTTGTTCTGATTTTGCTACAATATCGTTTAATGTTAAGAAAGAATTTTCATTTTTATCATATACAAAAGTGTCAACATCATTTCTAGCAGTAGATAGTAAATTAGAATTAGAAAAACTTTGAAGTGTAATATTTACATATCTATTTTCAATTTCATGATAAGTATAGTCCATATTGAATTCTGCATTTTTAGAAATGGATACAAATTCTTTTTGTTGCTCTAAAAAATCTTCATATCTTTTTTGTACAGTATTTTTAATCTCTTGATCTAATTTAGAAATTTTTGTAATTGGATAATTGATAGCCACACATGTTTTATTATTTTTTTCAATAATCGTTTTTACTTCTTTTTCTTTTTTTGTACATCCAGTTACTAATATGAAACACATGAATATGAAAAAGCATTTTCTCATCAAACCAACTCCTAATAAACTATATTCTAAAATAGGTAAAATCAATACAAAAAGATACATACTTTGCATATAAAATATTGAGGAAGTGAAATATGGAAAATATATTACCAGATAGTTTTGTAAACTGTTTAATGATTAGTTTGGTGTTATCAGTGATTGTTATGGCATTATTGCAAAAATTTAAAAAACTTTCCTGTGTAAAGCATTGTGTTCATATATGGATATTAAATTTAATATTTTCATTTTTAATAGGTATTCCTTTTTCTTTATGGTTTTATCATTCTAATATAAAAAATAGTTTATGGATTAGTTTATTTTGTTTTATTGGAGCCCCAACTATTTATGAAGCTTTAAAAAAACAAAATTTATTACAGTATCATCCTGAATCTTTGAAAGATGATGTTGTAGAAGTGCCTATTGAAAATGAAATTAAGATACCAGAAAATGATAAAAAAGAGTAAAAATAAAAAAG
>ENA-ORNF01002394-ORNF01002394.1-human-gut-metagenome-genome-assembly--contig:-NODE-2394-length-14130-cov-3.956945_pt1 | contig 14130 bp, 13 predicted proteins | sample MGYA00242110_ERZ509012 | MGnify/ENA primary metagenome ERZ509012 (study PRJEB26280, sample SAMEA2338714) | human gut metagenome | biome: human gut; feature: human-associated habitat; material: faeces...
CCACTCCACCGGTGAGATACCCTCCACATTCACTCCGGACGGAAAGTATATCTTGTTTTCCGCATCCATCCAGGACCCGGCAAGCAGCGCTCTTTTCCCCACTTCGGCCATGACCGAGCTTTACAAAGTACCTGCAACGGGAGGGCGTACGGAGCAAGTGCTGAGTACCCCTGCCGAAGCGGTCTGCTTCGACAAGGCGGGCCAGCAGTTCCTCTACCAAGACCGCAAGGGATTTGAAGATGAATGGAGAAAGCACCACACCTCCTCCATCACCCGCGACATCTGGCTGTATGATGCAAAGACGGGCGCCCATACCAACCTCACCGACCGCGCGGGCGAAGACCGCAACCCGGTGTTGTCACCCGATGGAAGAACGGTTTACTTTCTGAGTGAGAGAAACGGCGGCTCACTCAACGTGTATGCCTTCCCGCTGGCACAGCCCCGAGAGGTGAAGCCCATCACCAGCTTCAAGACACATCCCGTGCGCTTCCTCTCCATGAGTGACGGCGGGACGTTGTGCTACGGTTACGACGGCGAAATCTATACCCAGCAGCCGGATGCCACCCCGAAGAAAGTCGCCATAGAACTGGTGCGCGATGACCGGCCGCAATTCGCCAACCTGCAGTCTTCCGACGGAGCCACCTCTGCCGTTGTGTCCCCGGACGGAAAACAGATTGCCTTCACGCTGCGCGGAGAAGTCTTTGTCACTTCGGCAGACTATGCCACTACCAAGCAGGTGACGCACACACCGGCACGCGAAGCGGGCCTCTCCTTTGCGACGGACAACCGCACCCTGGCCTACGCCAGCGAGCGAGGCGGCAACTGGCAGCTCTACCTTGCCAAGATAGCCCGCAAGGAAGACCCTAACTTCCCGAACGCCACGCTGATTGAAGAAGAAGTGCTGCTGCCCTCCACCACCGTGGAACGTGCCTATCCGCAATTCTCGCCCGACGGCAAGGAACTCGCCTTTATCGAAGACCGCATCCGGCTGATGGTGCTCAATCTGGAGACGAAGAAGGTGCGCCAGATTACGGACGGATCCACCTGGTACAGCACCGGCGGAGGATTTGACTACGCATGGTCACCGGACGGCAAGTGGTTTACACTTGAGTTCACCGGCAACAAGCACGACCCCTACTCCGACATCGGCCTGGTCAGCGCAGAGGGAGGCAAAGACATCATCAACCTCACCAATAGCGGCTACATGAGCGGCTATCCCCGCTTTGCGCTGGACGGCAACGCCATCCTCTTCACCACCGATAGCACCTACCTCAGCCTCAAGCGAAAGACCCTTCCCGGCACATACTTCAACAAGCTCCCTTGTCTTGTCTACATTCTCATCTATAGGATAGTGTGAGCCATCGAACATGATTGATGAAAATCCTGCTTCAATACACTTATAACATCCGTCATATGTTCCATGATCAAGATGAAGTGCTACAGGAACCGTAATATTAAGACATTCAATCATTCCGTTAACCATATTGGCTACAGTCTTGAATCCTGTCATATACTTGCCTGCGCCCTCAGACACACCAAGAATTACAGGTGAATTCATCTCCTGCGCAGTAAGAAGGATTGTCTTAGTCCATTCAAGATTATTAATATTGAACTGACCTACTGCATACTTTCCATCTCTTGCTTTCTCCAACATCTCTTTAGCTGAAACTAACATAAACTCCTCCATTCTCCGCCTCAGGGCGGTCAGCGCTCTAAAGTATCTTAATTATACCCCAAACGGCATAAAATTGAAAGTAATAAGTTCAAAAACGAGAAAATTTATGATACAATATTCTCAGTTGTTTGCTAATATATTTTTAAATAGAAAGAAAGGTTTGGAATATTCAATGCAATATATGCCATTTTTGAATTTTCTTCTGTCATTTGCGGGACTTATACTGGCTTTTGCCGGCATTGTAAGGCTTATTTCAATAAAGAAAGAATTTGCGATGTATTTTGACATGCGCGACCGGATTCCCGAAGATACGCTTGCACAGAAGAAACGTAAGACCGTTATCAGCTGGATTCTTGTTGCTGCCGGTATTATCTGCTTTGTCGTATCATATATTACAGGATAAAAGGCAAAAAAAATCGCCCATTCACATGGGCGATCAAAAAGGGAGGAGAGCTATTTATAGCTCAATTATGAAAAATGATATTATCTTGTAAGCAATTTTTATTATGATGCTATTATATTTTTCAAAAGTGAAGAAACAATGTTTTTAATGTTAATTCTTGTTGAATTAAATATGAACAAACTATGAACATTGGTAATTAATTACAGGGGGTACTATTTTGAGCGAAACAATCACTTACAAATGTCCCGGATGCGGTACCGTCATGGTATTTGATCCGGACACACAGATGCTGGCATGCCCGTCATGTCAGGAATCATGTACGGTAAATGAGTATCTGGCAAAGTACGGTAATCCGCAGGCAGGCAATCCGCAGGCAGGCAGTTATGATAATTCCGGCAGTTCTGATGATTCCGGTGACCAGCCTGAGATGAAGGTCTATCATTGCACAAGCTGTGGTGCCGAGCTTGTATCAGACGAGTACACTTCCGCGACAATATGCGGTTTCTGCGGCAATCCGACTCTGGTTGCCGACAGACTTGAGGGGGAATTCAAGCCAAAGCTTATTATTCCGTTTAAACTTGACAAAGATACTGCTGTCGAAAAGTTCAGGGCATGGACACGCAAAGGACCTCTCACACCCGGAACGCTCCGCTCCGACAGCATGATTGATAAACTGACGGGCATATATGTTCCTTTCTGGTGCTATGATGTCCATTCTACCGACTCTATGCACGGAACAGGTCTCATAGTATCACGCGAAGACCACGCAGATTATTATTACACCGTAACACAGTACTATGATGTGGCACGTGAGGTATCCGCACGTTTTGAGAAGATTCCTGCCGATGCCTCTGAGAAAATGAATGACGACGATATGGATAAGCTGGAACCATTTAATTACAGCGAGCTCCGTAAGTTCGAGATGCCGTATCTGTCAGGATATCTTTCAGAAAGATATAACTATACTGCTGAAGAGATGTTTGACCGCATATATAAGCGTACCAACAGATACATCAAGGAAGCTGCCGATAAGACACTTACCGGATACTCCTCAGTAACAAGCCGTACCGACACGCCTAATTCACGCATAACTGCCAGATATTATGCGCTTCTTCCGGTATGGATGCTTAACTACCGCTATAATGGCAAGGATTACACATTTCTCATGAACGGCCAGACCGGTAAGATTGTTGCAGACCGTCCCGTAAGTACAGGACGCAGCGTTGCTGCATTTATGATTACCTTTGTCGTAACACTTATCATTGCGATGATTGGAGGTGTTGTATTATGGTAAAGACTATCAGACATATAACAGCCCGTATTACCGCATTGCTTGTGATGGCACTTTTTTTCTGCATGATGTGCGGATTCGACAGTACGGGACAGAAAGTCTACGATGATGCCGGTCTTCTGACATCAGACCAGATAAACAGGCTTGAAGCTCTGTGTGTCAGCAAAGCTGAAGCATCACAGATTGACCTCATAATAGTAACAACCGATTCAACCAAAGGCAGATCTTCAATGCGTTATGCAGAGGATTTTTACATGGCGCATGATTTCGGATACGATAAGCTTCACGGTGACGGCGCACTGATGCTTATCAATATGGAAGAACGTGAGGTATGGATATCTACATCAGGCAAGGCAATCCGCTATCTGTCTGACACACGTATTGACAACATCGTCACTGCCGTGACTTCTAAGCTTTCTTCCGGCAATTATTATGACGGATGCGTCGCATTTATTAATAAGACATCTGACTATATGACTTATCTTCCTACATCGTCCGATGCCGGGGGCAGCGGCATGACTACAACCGTAGGCGAAGCTGCATCACTCAGCGAAAAGCTTCTTTATGCAATGCCTGTCAAATTGGGAATTGCAGCCGCTGCCGCAGTGCTTGTTGTATGTATTCTGCGCATGAAGAATAAATCACGAATGACTGTTGACAGCACAAGCTACATGCATGATAATCAGTATGATGTTAACCGTCGTGTTGATACATATCTGCGTACATCAAGAGTACGTCACGAGAAGCCGAAGCCTTCCGAAAGCAGCGGAGGTTCGTCAGGAGGCTCTTCCCACAGCGGAAGCGGCGGACATACCTTCGGTGGCGGCGGTGGCAGGTTCTAGTATCCTGTATTCTGACATCATATTATTGGATTAAATATTAAGCGGCGCTCAGCGTCCGCAGAATGGAGATTATAATGGGCAAATATTTCGGTACAGACGGTTTCCGTGGTGAAGCCAATGTAACACTTACAGTTGAGCATGCATTCAGGATTGGACGCTTCTTAGGCTGGTATTACGGTCAGAATCATGAGGATGGCAAAGCTAAGATAATCATAGGCAAGGACACAAGACGCAGCAGCTACATGTTTGAGTACTCTCTCGTATCAGGTCTTACTGCATCGGGTGCCGACGCTTACCTCCTTCATGTAACTACAACACCAAGCGTTTCGTATGTGACAAGGACTGAGGATTTTGACTGCGGTATTATGATTTCTGCAAGCCACAATCCATTTTACGATAACGGCATCAAGCTTATCAACGATAAGGGTGAGAAGATGGGTGAAGATGTAATCTCTGAGATTGAGAAGTATCTTGACGGAGACCATGCTGAAGTACCTCTTGCAACCCACGAACGCATTGGCTGCACTATCGACTATGCAGCAGGACGTAACCGCTACATGGGATACCTTATGTCACTTGCAACATATTCTTTCAAAGGTATGCGCGTAGGTCTTGACCTTGCCAACGGAAGTGCATGGTCTATAGCAAAGGGTGTATTTGATGCACTTGGTGCCAAGACTTATGTCATCCATGCAGAGCCTGACGGAACCAACATTAATACAGACTGCGGTTCCACACATATTGAGAGCCTTCAGGAGCTTGTGAAGAGAGAGCATCTCGATGTAGGTTTTGCATATGATGGCGATGCAGACCGCTGTCTGTGCGTCGATGAGACAGGTGAAGTAATAAATGGTGACCTCATCCTCTACATTTACGGATGCTACATGAAAGAGCGCGGCAAGCTCATTTCCAATAAGATTGTTACAACAGTAATGTCTAACTTCGGTCTGTATAAGGCTCTTGATGCAGTAGGCATCGAATATGAGAAGACCAAGGTAGGCGATAAGTATGTATATGAGAATATGTCCAAGAATGGTTACCGCATCGGCGGCGAACAGTCAGGACATATTATATTCAGCAAATACGCAACAACCGGTGACGGCATTCTGACATCCCTCAAGATGATGGAAGTCATGCTCGCCAAAAAGAAGACCCTTCATCAGCTTGCAAGCCCTGTTACAATCTATCCGCAGGTTCTTAAGAACATTAAGGTGATTGACAAGGCTGCTGCACAGAATGATCCTGATGTCCAGGCAGCTGTTGCAAAGGTTGCGGCAAAGCTTGGCGACGACGGACGTATTCTTGTACGCGAGAGCGGTACTGAGCCTCTTGTACGTGTAATGGTTGAAGCAGGAACACATGATATATGTCAGAAATGCGTAGACAGTGTAATCGAAGTTATTAAAGCAAAAGGATATGCCATCTGATGAAAATACTCGAATCAAGACCTGTTAATGACGGTTTCTATATGCCTGCCGAATATGACAGGCACTACGGCTGCATTATGATATGGCCCGAGCGTACCGATTCATGGAGCTTCGGCGGCTACGAAGCAAGGAAAGTGTTTGTTAAGATTGCATCTGCGATAGCTGAATCAGAAAAGGTAATCGTATGCGCCGGCTATTCACAATATGAGAATGCAAGGCTTGCACTCCCTGACAATATAAGAGTTATTGAGATGTCGAATAATGATGCATGGGCGCGTGACTGTGCCCCTACCTTTGTTGTTGACGATGCCCGCACACTGAGAGGCATAAGCTGGTGCTTCAATGCATGGGGCGGGCTTGTTGACGGACTGTATTTCCCATGGGATAAGGACAATGCCATGGCATACAAGCTCTGCGATATGCTTGATGCTGATGCATATAATGCAGGCGATTTTGTTCTTGAGGGAGGATCCATTCATGTTGACGGTGAAGGAACCGCAATGGTAACCGCATCATGCCTGCTAAGCAAGGGACGCAATCCTTCCCTTACCAGATCTGAGATTGAACAGAAGCTCAAAGATTATCTCAATGTAAGCAAGGTACTGTGGCTGCCATGTGGTGTATTTAACGATGAGACTAACGAACATGTAGACAATATATGTGCATTTACACAGCCGGGACACGTTGTACTCGGAATGACCTCCGACAGGGATGATGTCCAGTATGACATGTCAATGCAATGTCTCGATTACCTCGAGAATGAGACTGATGCCAAAGGACGTGCGATAACCGTTCACAAGCTGCCGATGCCGTCTCCGGTGTATATAACGCCGGAGGAATGCGAAGGACTTGACAGCTGCGGCTTTGAACCTGTAAGGACTGCCGGTGAACGTCTTGCCGCATCATATGTTAATTTTTACATATCCAATAATGCGATTATAATGCCCGGATTCGGTAAGCCTGATAATCCTGATGATGTTAATCACATTTATGATGCCAAAGCCAAAGAGATTCTCGAATCGCTTTTTCCTTCGCGCAGGGTAATCCAGATATATACACGTGAGATTCTTACAGGTGGAGGCAACATCCACTGTCTCACGCAGCAGATACCGTTTTTTTGCCATACAGGAGGTACACAATGAGAAATGTATGCGTAGGCGCTGTTCAGATGCGCTGTTCAAAAGATACCGCAGCCAACATTGAGAAAGCTGATAGCCTTGTGCGCGAGGCAGCAGCGGGCGGTGCACAGATAATACTGCTTCCCGAACTTTTCGAGAACCTGTATTTCTGTCAGGAACGCAATTACGATTACTATAGTCTGGCCACAACACCTGATGAGAATCCGGCAGTTGCGCACTTTAAGAAAGTTGCCGAAGAACTCCGCATAGTTCTCCCAGTAAGTTTTTATGAAAAAGCCGGCAACACTGCATTTAACTCCATTGCCATAATAGACGCTGATGGCAGCATTCTCGGTGTTTACCGCAAGACGCACATTCCCGATGACCATTACTATCAGGAAAAATTCTACTTTTCGCCCGGTGACACAGGCTTCAAAGTCTGGGACACTGCCTATGCCAGAATAGGTGTAGGAATCTGCTGGGACCAGTGGTTCCCGGAGAGTGCAAGATGCATGGCGCTTGATGGTGCAGAGCTTCTATTCTACCCTACGGCAATAGGTTCAGAACCGATACTCGATTGTGACAGCATGCCGCATTGGAGAAGAGTAATGCAGGGAAGCTCCGCAGCCAATATCATGCCGCTTATTGCTGCTAACCGTATCGGTACAGAGACCGTCAAACCAAGTGAGGCCAACGGCGGACAATCTTCCTCTCTCAGATTCTACGGATCATCATTTATCACAGACGAGACAGGCGGAGTTGTCGAATCAATTGACATGCGCACAAAAGAAGGCGTAATCGTCCACACATTTGACCTTGATGCCATCCGCGAGATGCGTCTTAGCTGGGGCGTATTCCGGGACAGACGTCCTGAGATGTACGGGGCCATTATGCATATGTAATTCAAGTTAAAAATAGCATGAAATTGAAGTGTAATCTCCAATTTCATGCTATTTATATTTTTCAAAAATTATATATGCTTTTTCCTGACCGTTATATCAATCGAATTATCCGATACTGTCTCGTAATTCGCATCTATAGAATAATCCATGAATACATGAATCGTATCCTGTGTCTCTTCTATATCCACCTGACGCGCATATATTGCAAGATTCATTGCACCAAACGGTGTCTCATAGAATGTATGCGTCTTCTCACCGCTTACAAAGCTCATATGCGATGTTATCGCGCCCTTTTTGTTAATCTCTACTTTTATATCATCCGGGTATATCTTTATCATATTGGACGTAAGCCCTGTGCCTGTGTCAGCCACTTCGTCATACCTTATGTAAATCACACCGTTGCGCCGGTTGAGGAGTCCGGTATAATCTATCTCCATATTCTCCTTCTCTTCACCTGCTCTTGCTTCACTGAGTATCTTTATCAAAACCTTCTCTGCCATTATTACTCCCAATCAATGTTTTTATTCCATATATCCGTTAAGAAATTTAAGAAGCCTGAATCTGACTGTAACTTTCCGGCCGTTATCATTAGTAATCAGCTCATACTCCTTGGGAGTAAGCTCATCTTTAAGATATTCTTCCGCATCCTCACTCATCACTGCATGTGTCTCATCTTCAAAGCAAAGCGGCGGATACAGCACACACCACCAGTTATGTCCGTCGGCTTTACCTATTTCAACACATAATGCATCATAATATCCTGCCGGGAATGTGAGGTCACCATATGTTTTTGTGGGAAAATATCTGTTTTGTATAAAAACTTTTGCTGAATAAGAATAGCCGTTTTCGTGAATAGTATAATCGGCGGATTGTTTAATATTTTCAAATTTGGAGGAGACATATTGCTTTGCCTGTGCCGCCGAAGATATGCCCGAAAGACCGGTTTGAAGTTCTGAGAGGATGCTGTCGCGAACTTTAATTTTGAGTTTCTGGTCATCGTCGCTGTCACTGTTTGCAATAACATGTAGTCTTAGTACATGTCCGGCAATATTTTTTTGGATTTTCGGGTTACTCTGCGACAAAGTTTTGTAAGGATTTTTTTGTATTGTTTCATTGTTGAAAACAGTCGTTGAAAATTTGTTTATGTTGATACAGTTTGTGTTTTTAATCTTTTTTGTTGAAGAAATATTGGTATTTGAGGCTGATTTACAACTTTTATAAGTATTTAAATATGTCTGATAGCTTTTTATACTCATAAATAAAAGTGTAAATGCTACTGAATATATGGCAATAATAAGTATGATTTTTGATAATTTTATTTTGTTCATGTTATTCTCCGTTTTTATATTTGACATGTCTTATCTGAAGTGTTGCCGTGAAAAAATATTTTATACAGGAATATAAAGATGTTGGGGTAAAAAGATATTTTAACCCTTGCATCACATAAAGATTTTATTAAGAAAATGCTGAAAAGGTGCATTATTGATGTAAATATGTTATCATAGCTTTAATTGGGAGGTTAATATATGTCAAATAGAAATACAAGGGGAGACAGCACGAGAGTGTTTAATCCCGATGATATTATTGTTCGAGAAAGACAGACAAGAAATGCCACAGCATCGGGAAATGCTGCCGGAAACAGAAATAGCAGAACTTCACAAAATATGAGAACTGCCCAGCGTGCGAATGGTACCGGTACACTCACGCCTAAGCAGGCGAAAAAGCAGGAAAAGAAGATTAGAAAGCATAAGAGACATAAAAAGTTTTGGTTTGGTTTTAAGATATTTATGTTGATTTGCCTGTTAGCTATATTAGCGGCACTTGTAGTAATTTATTTTAAATTCGGTGATGACCTTTTAAAATGGAAGATGGAAGCTACGGATATAGTGGAAAATTCAACATCAGATACATTTAGAGCATCTGAGACGAGTATTATTTATGCTTCAAACAAATCAATGATAGCAAAGCTGAAAGGTGACAAGGATTCTTATTATCTGACATTTGATGAAATTCCGCAGTCGGTTAAAGATGCAATGGTTGTCACAGAGGATAGAGATTTTTACAAACATGAAGGTGTAAACTTTTTATCAACTGCAAAGGCGGCTGTTATGCTTGTTGAGAGCAAGTTGAGGCATCGGGATATTTCAAGAGGTGGAAGTACCATAACACAGCAGCTTGCAAAGAATGTTTTTCTTTCAAATGAACGGTCGTATGAAAGAAAAGTAAGAGAAATATTTATTGCATTGGAATTGGAGAAGAAGTATACAAAAGACCAGATTCTTGAGTTCTATATAAATAATATTTATTTTGCAAATGGATATTATGGAATAGAAGCGGCAAGTAAAGGGTATTTTAATAAATCTGCCAAAGACCTTGACCTTGCAGAAGCAGCATTTTTGTGTTCTATACCAAACAGACCAAGTTTGTATAATCCGTTAGAACATTATAAAAATACTTTGAAAAGAAAAAGCCGTATTTTAAAACAGATGCTTGATGCAGACTGTATTACTGCTGCTGAATATAGTGATGCAAATTATGAAGAGATAATTTTAAATCCTGCACAGGCACTTAAAACGCAGAATTATATGACAACATATGCAATCAGTTGTGCGACAAAGGCACTTATGCAGGCGAGAGGCTTCGAGTTTAAATATAAATTTGACAGTACGGAAGAACAGAAACAATACGAAAAAGAATATGATGAATTGTACGACGATTGCCATAATTCATTGTATACCGGAGGGTATCGTATTTATACGTCTTTAAATAAGAAGAAACAAAAGAAGCTACAGAAAGCGGTTGATGACCAGCTTGCAGGATTTAAAGAAAAAACAAAGAAAGATAAAATTTATAAATTGCAGGGAGCGGCTACATGTATAGATAATTCAAATGGTCTTGTTGTAGCTATCGTAGGAGGAAGAAAACAGAAAAATATTACAGGTTACACATTAAACAGGGCATATCAGAGTTACAGACAGCCGGGAAGCTGTTTTAAGCCGGTTGCTGTTTACACACCTCAGCTTGAGAGAGGATACACCCCTGACAGTATAGTTGATGATACTTATTTCAATGGTGGGCCGCACAATGCAGACGGAAGTTATGCAGGAAAAATTTCGCTCAGATATGCGGTTGAAAAATCAAAAAATGTAATTGCGTGGAAATTATTTCAGGAGCTTACACCTGAGGTTGGACTGTCTTATCCTATTAAAATGGGATTTGCAAAGATAGTAGATTCAGATTATTATCCGGCGGCATCGCTTGGTGGACTTACGAATGGTGTTACAACTGTTGAAATGGCATCAGCATTTGCAGCTATTGAAAATGATGGTGTGTTCAGAGAGCCGACATGTATAAGCAAGATTACTGATTCTGAAGGAAAAACCATAGTAAACAACAAGAAAAACCGGAAGGAAAAACATGTTTACAAACAGAATGCAGCCAGAATGATGACAAGTATTCTGCAGGGCGTACTTGTAAGTGGAACTGCAAGGGGAAATGCACTTGACAATATGTCGTGTGCAGGAAAGACAGGAACAACGAGTGATAAAAAAGACGGATGGTTCTGTGGATACACACCATACTATACAACTACAGTATGGGTAGGCTATGATAATCCTAAGACGCTTTATGATTTGTATGGAAATACTTATCCACTCAGGATTTGGCGTGAGTTTATGTCTGACATACATCAGGGGCTTGAAAATAAAGAATTTGAAAGTTATGAGGGACAGAATAGCAGCGGTTCATCAGGTCAGGATTATAGCGGTGATTATACTTCAGACGGAAATACAACCGTGACGGCAGTACCTACAATGGATCCTGATGCAATGGATAATACAAAGCCGACGGAGACGCCGGACAATGACAGTGAAAATAATACGGACAAAGATACGGAGGCAGCCCCTACAAAGAAACCGGCAGATAATAACGATAATACAGACGTTGGAGACTCAGGTGATGATGGGGATGATTCACAGCCTGATGATGTAGGTGGAGATGATGCTTCGATACCTGATGATGTAGGCGGGGATGATACTGTGAATTAATTGTGAAACTTTCACATCAATGGAGCCGTGGCATCAGTTGATGGTAAGTTACTTTCTGGGCACAACGCATTATATGTTCAAAGTCAAATAGTACGAAACGAGGAGAGATATGGTAAGTTTTAGTTTATGTATGATTGTAAAAGACGAGGAGGCAGTCTTATCAAGGTGTCTCGACAGCCTGCATGACATAATGGACGAGATAATTATAGTAGATACGGGATCGACCGACAAGACAAAGGAAATTGCAAGGAAATATACCGATAAAATATTTGATTATAAATGGTGTAATGATTTTGCAGATGCAAGAAATTTTGCGGCATCAAAAGCCACAGGAGATTATATATATACGGCAGATGCAGATGAATATCTTGATGCCGAAAACAGAGATAAACTTTGCCAATTAAAAAAGATCATGCTGCCTGAAATAGAAATCGTACAAATGCTTTACCATACACCTGCCGGTTTGAGTACGGTGTACAATTTTGAGGAGGAATACAGACCCAAATTATATAAAAGACTTAGAACATTTTCATGGATAGACCAGATACATGAGACATTGAGAGTAGACCCGGTAGTTTACGACAGTGATATTGTGATTGAGCACAGACCACTCACAAATCATGCACCGAGAGATTTTGCGGCATTTGAGAGAATTGCCGCAGATGGAAAAAGACTTTCAAAGAAACTGCATCATATGTATGCAATTGAGCTTTTCCGTTCCGGAAAGGATGATGATTTTCTGAAATCGGAAAATTTATTTAAGAGGACTCTTGAAGAAGATGGAAGAACCATAGATGAGGTAAAAGAAGCTTTTTGTGTGCTTGCAAGATGTTATAGAGTAAAAGGTGATATAGTCTCATTTATGGAATGTGCACTTAAAGATGCAGCCACTTCATCTTGTGCAGAGATTTGCTGTGAGCTTGGAATGTATTATGAAAGCGTGGGGAATATTTCAGAAGCTGTTATGTGGTATCAGAATGCACTTACAGAAACAGAGAGCATTCTTGACATAAGAAGTTCACAGGAAATCCCTAAGGAGGCACTGGAAAGATTAGAGTAATGTATCAATGACTTATTATGCCGGGCGTGGTGTATTAGTATTTTTGGATGAATGGAGTTTTGATATGGAAGAAAAGACAACATATATGACGATTAATGAAGAAACCGCTGAGGAAATTGAGAACAAGATGCCAGAGGAAAGCGAACTGTACGACCTTGCGGATTTGTTTAAAGTTTTTGGTGATTCGACCAGAATAAAAATTCTCTACGTTCTGTTTGAAAATGAAATGTGTGTGTATGATATAGCTTCTATTCTTAATATGACTCAAAGTGCAATCTCTCATCAGCTTCGCATATTGAAGCAGAACAGGCTTGTCAAGTTCAGAAAGGAAGGAAAGACAGTTCTTTATACACTTGCGGATGAACATGTTTTTACGATACTCAGTCAGGGAATAGAACATGTAGAAGAGTGAACATAGAAAGAAAAAACTCTGTATGTATTTTCATATGGGGTTTTTTGTTTGTTTTTATGTTATTTATACTTGCCTTTTAAATATAATTATGATATATTGAATACAACATATGAATAATTGTTCATATGAACACTGACTAAAATAAATTAAAAGACAAGGAGACCTCTTATTATGAAGAAGAAATATCATATAGAAGGTATTGACTGTGCGAATTGTGCAGCCAAAGTTGAGAAAAAGATGAATGACCTTCCGGATGTCAGTGTTACATTGACATTTGCAACAAGCCAGCTTTTGGTGGAAGCAGAAAATCCGGATGAGGTACTTCCGAAACTTAGAGAGATAGCAGATAAGATGGAACCGGGCACCGTGATAGAAGAGATTTCAAAGGCAAAGAAACACAGTGGAAAAAAGAAAACTCACCATCACCATGACGATGACGATGGTTGTGATGACGACTGTTGCTGTCACGGAGAGCATGAGGAACATGAGCACTACCACCATCATCATGATGACGAAGATTGCTGTGATGGCGACTGTTGCTGCCACGGAGAACATGAAGGACATGAACATCACCACCACAAACATCTTGATGGGGTGACTAAGAAAAAATATCGTATAGAGGGTATTGATTGCCCAAATTGTGCGGCAAAAGTTGAGAGAAAGATGAATGAACTGCCGGATGTGGCGGTTACATTGACATTTGCGACCAGCCAGCTTTTGGTGGAGGCGAAAAACCCGGATGAGGTACTTCCAAAACTTAGAGAAATAGCAGATAAGATGGAACCCGGAACTGTTATTGAAGAATACAGCAGTGAAAAAAAGACATCGGTTGAAGCGGATGAAGATGGAGGCGACGATGATGTCAAAGTGGAACTTATAAAAATTGCGATCGGTGCATTTGTTTTTATAGGTGGTGTTGTCTGTCAGAAATATCTTAATGTTATACCGGCTGGG
>ENA-ORNF01002396-ORNF01002396.1-human-gut-metagenome-genome-assembly--contig:-NODE-2396-length-14122-cov-2.721049_pt1 | contig 14122 bp, 12 predicted proteins | sample MGYA00242110_ERZ509012 | MGnify/ENA primary metagenome ERZ509012 (study PRJEB26280, sample SAMEA2338714) | human gut metagenome | biome: human gut; feature: human-associated habitat; material: faeces...
GGCAATTCTTACAATTTTATAAACATGGTATGGCATATAAAGATACTATTCCTGTTAATTGGTGCCCAACTTGTAAAACTGTTTTATCTAATGAGGATGCAGCAGGTGGAGTTTGTGAAAGATGTGGCTCACAAGTTGTTCAAAAGGAAAAATCTCAATGGATGCTTAGAATGAGTGATTATGCAGAAGATTTGTTAAAAGGATTAGATGATACAAATTTTGCAGATAGAGTAAAGCTTGGTCAAATTAATTGGATAGGTAAATCAACTGGTGTTGAGGTTGATGTAAAAATAGTTGGTGGTGGAAGTTTTTCAATTTTCACAACTTGTATTGAAACTATTTATGGTGTTACATTCTTTGTTATTGCACCTGATGGAAAATTAATTAAGGAATTAATGCCTCGTGTTCAAAATAAAGAAGAAGTTCAAAATTATATTAATGAAACTGCAAAAAAATCTAGCATGGATAGAACTGACCTAAATAAAGGAAAAACAGGTTGTATTGTAAAGGGAATTACTGCTATTAACCCAGTTAATGGTAAAGAAGTTCCAATTTTCCTTGGAGATTTTGTTTTAGGTGACTATGGAACAGGTGCAGTTATGGCAGTTCCTTCACATGATCAAAGGGATTTTGAATATGCAAAAGCACACAATTTGCAAATGATTCAAGTAATTGATGGAAAAGATACAACTGAGCATGCTTTTGAAAAACAAGATTATTTAAATAAAGGTTGTAAATTAATAAATTCAGAAGAATTTACAGGCCTTACTGTTGAAGAAGCTAAAGAAAAAATTACAGATAAGCTTGTAAATATGGGAATTGCAAAAAAGGTTAATAATTATAAAATGAGAGATTGGATTTTCTCTCGCCAAAGATTCTGGGGAGAACCAATTCCGATGATATACTGTGAAAAGTGTGGTTGGCAACCTGTTAAGGAAGAAGATTTACCATTACTTTTACCAGATGTTGCTGAATATGAACCTACAGATAATGGAGAGAGTCCTCTTGCTAAGATAGAAGATTGGGTTAATACAGAATGTCCATGTTGTCATGGTCCTGCAAAGAGAGAGACGGATACAATGCCTAATTGGGCAGGATCTAGTTGGTATTTTCTTCGTTATATGGATCCACATAATGATAAGTGTTTTGCAGGAATGGATGCAATGAAATATTGGAAGAAGGTTAATTGGTATAATGGTGGAATGGAACATACGGCAAGACATTTGTTATATGCAAGATTCTGGGTACAATTTTTGTATAATATTGGATTAGTTCCTTCTAAAGAAATGATTTGGACAAGAGTTAGCCATGGTATGGTCTTAGGTTCAAACAATGAAAAAATGAGTAAATCTAAAGGAAATGTTATTAATCCTGATGATATAGTTAACGAATATGGTGCAGACACTTTAAGGCTTTATGAAATGTTTATGGGTGATTATACTCAAGATGCTCCTTGGAATACAGATTCTCTAAGAGGTTGCAAACGTTTTATAGACAAAGTTATTCGTTTAAAAGATAAAATTGGTGATGGAGATGGTTATTCTAAGAAATTGGAACCACTTATTCACAAAACTATAAAAAAAGTGCAAACTGATTTAACAACAATGGCTTATAACACAGCTGTATCTGCATTAATGATTTTAGCTAATAGCTTTGATGCTGAGGATAAAATAACAAAAGAAGATTATCATTTGTTATTAACTTTATTAAACCCTATTGCTCCTCATATTACAGAGGAACTAAATGAGCAATTAGGATTTAAGCCAATTTGCGAATCTAGCTGGCCTAAATATGATGAAGCTAAAACAATAGATAGTGAAAAGGAAATTCCTGTTCAAATAAATGGTAAAGTAAAGGCAACTATTAAAATTGCTTTAGATGAAGATGAATCAAGTGTAAAATCAAAGGCTCTTGAAGCTGTTGCTAGTTTACTAGATGGAAAAAATGTTGTAAAAGAAATCTATGTAAAGAATAAGATTTATAATATAGTTGCAAAATAAAATATGGAATTAACAAAAATGAGGCATACGATGTGTGCCTCATTTTTACTTTTGAAAATATCTTTTTTATAAATTATTTAAAGTATTCTATTCCTGATTCAAATAGTTTTTGGTCCATATTTCCTGGTACATTTATTATATTTCCTCTATAACTTCTTTCTGAATGTGCCATTTTTCCAAGTATTCTACCGTCTTTGCTTGTTATTCCTTCTACTGCATATACTGAACCGTTTGGATTGTAATCTATGTCGTATGTTGCGTTTCCTTTTTCGTCTACATATTGTGTTGCTACTTGCCCATTTGCTATTAGTTCTTGCATTACTTCTTCGCTTGCTACAAATTTTCCTTCTCCATGTGAAATTGGTATTACAAATTCTTCTCCTAAGTCTACTTTGCTAAACCATGGTGATAATTTTGATACTACTTTTGTAGTTACCAATTTTGATTGGTGCCTTGCTATGTTGTTGTATGTTAGTGTTGGCATTTTAGATGTTGGCTCTACAATTTCTCCGTATGGTACTAGTCCTAATTTTATTAATGCTTGGAATCCATTACATATTCCCAATATTAATCCATCTTGTTCATTTAAATGTTTATGAATTGCTTCTTTTAATCGTGGGTTTCTAAATACTGTTGCTATAAATTTACCAGAACCGTCTGGCTCATCTCCTGCACTAAATCCGCCTGGAAGCATTATTATTTGTGATTCATTAATTAGTTTTTCCATTGCAATTATAGATTCTTCTATGTCTGTTTGTTTTAGGTTTTTAAATACCGCTATTTTAGGATCTCCTCCTGCATCTATAAATGCTTTTGCTAAATCATATTCGCAGTTTGTTCCTGGAAATACTGGTATAAAGATTTTTGGTTTGGCTATTTTTATTTTATGTGAGCTCACTTGAGGTGTGCCCCCTGCAGGTTTGTACAATATGTTTTCTATTTTTTTATTTATTTCATTTGTTTTTGTTGGGAATACTTTTTCTAGAGGCTCTTCCCATACTTTTATTAATTCTTCTAGGTCTAATATTTCGTCTTCTGATATTTTTATTTCTTTTTTATTTGTAGTGATTCCTAAAAGTTCTAATTTTTTATTTTCTATTTTATCTTTTGCTTCTATTATAAATGTTGCATAACGTGGCTTAAATAAGCATTTATTAGCTTTAAATTCAAAACCTATTTTATTACCTATACACATTTTTGTTATTGTATCTGCTATTCCAAATTGTCTTACTGTTGCAACAGATATAACCTTGCCATCTTCTATTAGTTTATGCACTAATTCATAGTTTTCTTTTAAATCTTCAAAATCTGGTAAAAATTCTTCTGTTATTTTTGTTTTTAACATATACACATTTGAATTTGCTTTTTTAAATTCATTTGATACTACTTTATTTGTGTCTACAACCCCTATACAGAATGATGTAAGTGTTGGTGGAACATCTAATTCGTTGTATGAACCTGACATTGAGTCTTTTCCACCTATTGATGCAAGTCCTAGTTTTTCTTGAACTAAGTATGCTCCCAAAAGTGCTGCTAACGGTTTTCCCCATCTTGTAGGCTCTTCTCTTAATTTTTCAAAATATTCTTGGAAAGTAAACCATGCTTTTTTGTAATCTCCTCCACATGCTACATATTTTGTAAGTGAATCTATAACTGCAAATGCAGCTCCATGTAATGGGCTTATTTCTGAAAGATATGGATCATACCCAAAACTCATTATTGTTCCAGAATTTGTGTACCCTTTTAATGTTGGTATTCTTGCACACATTGCTTCTGTAGGTGTTAATTGGTATTTACCACCGAATGGCATTAGAACTGTTCCTGCTCCTATTGAACTGTCAAATCTTTCTACCAATCCTTTTTGAGAACAACAATTTAAATCTGATATTGTCTTCTTCCAAAGTTCTGTTTTCGCACAATTTTTCCCATTTGTTTTGATGCAATTTTGCGGGTCGCCCAGGAATGCGACCCCTACACTGTTTTTATTTTGTTGTATTTTTCTTTTTCCTTCAAAATACTCTTGTATTCCTTTTGGTTTTTCTATTTTTGCATTTGCTATTTTTACTGTTCCGTTTGTATTTAAAAATTCTCTTGATAAGTCAACTATAAGCTTTCCTCTCCAGTACATTTTCATTCTTGGTTCTTTTGTTACTTTTGCTACTACTGTGGATTCTATGTTTTCTTTTTCTGCAAGTTTTTGGAATTTTTCTACGTCTTTTTCTTCTATTACTACTGCCATTCTTTCTTGTGATTCTGATATTGCTAGTTCAGTTCCATCTAATCCTTCGTATTTTTTTGGAACTTTATCTAAGTTTATTTCTAATCCGTCTGCAAGTTCTCCTATTGCTACGGAAACACCGCCTGCGCCGAAATCATTACATCTTTTTATTAGTGTTGTTGCTTCTGGATTTCTAAATAATCTTTGTATTTTTCTTTCTTCTGGTGCATTTCCTTTTTGTACTTCTGCTCCGCATGTTGTAAGTGATGCACTATTATGTGCTTTTGATGAACCTGTTGCTCCTCCACATCCATCTCTACCTGTCCTTCCACCTAATAGAACTACTACATCTCCTGGCTCTGGTACTTTTCTAATTACGTTTTTCTTTGGTGCTGCTCCTACTAATGCACCTATTTCTAGTCTTTTAGCTACATAGCCTGGGTGATATATTTCTGCAACTTGTCCTGTTGCTAATCCTATTTGATTTCCATACGAACTATATCCTCTTGCTGCTTCATTTGTTAGTTTTCTTTGTGGCAGTTTGTTTGGTAATGTATCTTTTACTGATGTTCTTGGGTCTCCACATCCTGTTACTCTCATTGCTTGATATACATAGACTCTTCCAGATAATGGGTCACGTATTGCTCCTCCTAAACATGTTGCTGCTCCACCAAATGGTTCTATTTCTGTTGGGTGATTGTGTGTTTCGTTTTTGAACATTATTAGGTATTCTTCTGGTTTTCCGTCTACCAATATTTCTGCTTGTATACTACATGCATTTATTTCTTCTGATTCGTCTAAATCTTTTAACATTCCTTTTTTCTTTAATTCTTTTACTGCTATTGTTGCTACATCCATTAAGCATATATCTTTTGCCTTTTTTCCATCATATACGTATTCTCTAGATTTTTTGTAGTCTTCATATATTTTATTTGCTAAATCCCAGTCTATTTCTACTTTGTCTAATTTGCTTAAGAATGTTGTATGTCTACAATGATCTGACCAATATGTATCTATCATTTTCATTTCTGTCATGCTAGGATCTCTTTTTTCTACATCTCTAAAATACTTCTGGCAAAATTTTAAGTCTTCTATATCCATTGCAAACCCATACTTATCATAGAATTTTTTTGAGTCTTCATCTGTCATGTGTATAAATCCTTCTACTATTGCTACGTCTTTTGGTTCTGGATGTTCATCTTTTACTGTTTTTAGTTTTTTTAATGTGCATTCTCTTGAATCTACTGGATTTATTATATATTTTTTTATTTTTTCTAATTCCTCATCATTTATATTGCCTTTTATAACATATATTTTTGCACTTTTTGCAAGCGGTCTTTCTCCTTCTGTTAATATTTGCAAGCATTCTGATAGTGAGTTTGCTCTTTGGTCAAATTGTCCTGGTAAATATTCTACTCCAAATATTTTATCTTCTTTTGCGAATGGATATTCTTCTTCAAAGCATTCATCTACTTGTGGTTCAGAAAATACTGTGTTTTTTGCTTTTTCAAATATTTCATCATTTATGCCTTCTACATCGTATCTGTTTACTATTTTTAAATCTTCTAAATTTTCTAATAGCAGGTTTTCTTTTAGGTCTTTTAATAAACCTTTTGCTTCTACACTAATTTCTGGTTTTTTTTCTACATAGATTCTTTTTACCATTTTCTTCTCCTTTTTTATTATATAAATTGTGATTTGTTTTAGAAATCTCTATGATTGCGGGTCGCCCAGGAGTGCGACCCCTACAATGTTTGCAAGATGCTGATTTTTATTCGTTTACATTATTATTTCTCTGTTTCCTTCTATTACCTCACCAATCAAATATGCTTCTTCTCCTGCTTGTTTTAATATTTCTAGTGATTTTTCCGCTTCACTTTCTGGAACTATTACAGCCATTCCTATTCCCATATTGAATGTATTATACATATCTCTTTCTGGTATGTTTCCTCTTTCTGCAATTAGTTTAAATATTGGTGGTACTTCATAAGAGTTTTTATCTATTTTTAATGCTACGCCTTCTCTTAACATTCTTGGCATATTTTCGTAAAATCCTCCACCTGTTATGTGTGATATGCCTTTTACTTTTACTTGTTCTATAAGTTTTAATATTGGTTTTACATATATTTTTGTTGGTTTAAGTAGTGCTTCTCCTACTGTACATCCCAAGCTTTCTACATATTCGTTTAAGTTTTCTTTGCTTACGTTAAATACTTTTCTAACTAGTGAAAATCCATTAGAATGAACTCCTGATGATTTAAGTCCTATTACTTTATCTCCGATTTCTATTGTTTTGTTATCTATAATTTTCTTTTTATCTACTATTCCAACACAAAATCCTGCTAAATCGTATTCGTCTACTGGATAAAAACCTGGCATTTCTGCTGTTTCTCCGCCTATTAAGCTACAATTTGCTTTTTTGCATCCTTCTGCTACTCCTGCTACTATTGTTGCTACTTTTTCTGGTATGTTTTTGCCAAGTGCCATATAGTCTAAAAAGAACATTGGGCTTGCTCCTGTGCATATTACGTCATTTGCACACATTGCTACACAGTCTTCTCCTATTGTGTCGTGTTTATCCATTAAAAAAGCCAATTTTAGTTTTGTTCCTACTCCATCTGTTCCGGAAACTAAAATTGGTTCTTCCATTCCTTTAATTTGTGGCGCATAAAGTCCGCCAAAACCACCTATGTCTGATATTACTGCATTTGAGTATGTCGCTTGTACTGCTTTTTTCATCAGTTCCACGCCTTTGTATCCTGCTGTAACATCCACGCCTGCTGCTTTGTAACTTTCGCTAAAACTTTTCTCCATTACAAACCTCTCCTATCTTTTGAAGGATTTTGTTCCTTCTGTTTTTGATAGGGTTATTATATTATATTACTACTTTTTTTTCAACAAATTTCGTACATATTTTTGTTGTTTTTTTGGCAAATTTTGTTGACATATTTTTACAGTTGTTTTATAATGTTTTTGAAATGAGAATAAACAGATGTGGTTTGCCTCCATAAAGGAGGTGAGGCTTATGATAGAATCAACGCTAATTGCTATTTTATACATATTATTTTTTTCACTAATTTTTGTAACTATCATAGCTTTTGCCTTGATTATTGCAATTTGCATAATTTTGAGTAAAAGCGAATAACCAATAAAAAAACGCATCTGTGATTGTCGTCGCGATACGTTTTTTTATTTATACAGCTGGCAAACCACGTTTGTGGTTTCTCATTTCTATTTTTATTATACCATATTTTTACTTTTTGTAAATACCTTTTTGGCAAATTTATAGATGTTTTAGCAAACTTCCAACATTTGCAACGGTTTACTCTTTGCAATTATTGCTTTTGTTGTAATTCCTTGTTCTTCAAACATCTTCTCATGTTCTGTTTCTATGTTGTTTTCCCATATAGGCTCTTTGTGTAAGTCTTCTGTTTGTTTTAGAATTTTAAAACCTGTTTCTTCTAGATATTTTATTGTTGCTTTATATAAATTGTAGTCGTCTGTTTTAAAGTGTATTTCTCCTTCTGGTTTTAAAAACGTTTTGTATTTTTCTAGTTGCTTTGTATGTGTTAGTCTTTTTTTGTTATGCCTTGGTTTTGGCCAAGGATTGCAAAAGTTTATATATATTCTATCTACTAAATCTTTTTCGTTCAATATGTTTTGTATTATTTCTATTTCATAAGCTGTTATAAGCACATTGTCTATTTCTCTTTGTGCATTTAAGTATTCTTTTTCTATGTTTCTTTTTGCTAGCCCTAATACCTCACTTTTTATATCTATTCCTAAATAATTAATTTCTGGATTTTGTACTGCAAGTTTCGCTATAAAGCTTCCTTTTCCACATCCGAAGTTCTAAGTGCATTGGTTGATTTTTTCTTTTAAATGCTTTATGCCATTTTCCTAGATTCTGGGTTGCGTCATCTATAAAAAACTCTGCTTCCGCAAGTTCTTCTCTAACCCACGGTTTTCTTCTCATTCTCATTTTTTGCTTCCTCTTTTTCTTCTATTTTTTTACTCCATTTATCTATATAATATCTACGGATAATTGCAAGGTTTGTAAACATTCTTCCTACAAATACTACTATTGCTGCTAGGTATATATCTACATTTAATTTTACACCTAACCAGGTTAATAGTATTGAAAGTATTGCATTTCCAAAAAATCCTGATAGAAATACTTTTAAATCAAAGTTTCCTTTAAGGACTGATGTTATTCCTCCAAATACAGAATCTAGTGCTGCAATTATTGCTATTGCTAGATAACCTGAATATGTATATGAAATTACTGGTGCATGCATTCCTATTAATGCTCCTATTACACATCCTATTACGATTGCTATTGCTATCATTTAATTACCCCCTAATTTGCATATTCCATGCTTAAATTTCCTTCATATTTTTTTATTACTATGTTTTTTTCTCTTTTAAGAGTTACATCTTTTCCTTCTGCAAGTTTTGTATCTATATACCCATATTGTTTTTTTGAAAGTCCACTTTCTAGGTATGTAGGATTTCCTATTGCTTTTACAACATAAGGAGAAACTATCATTTCTTGCCCATTTATACGTATATGCGTATTACTAATGTCTACTATGTATGTATCATATACTATTCTTTGGTCATTTATTGATATAGCTTCTGCCCCTGCTTCTTTAAGTTCATTTACTAATAGTCTCAAATCTTCTGACCAGATTCTTTGGTTTCTTGTGTCTGTTAGTGTTATTACAACTCCTTCTCCTTTAACATCGTTTTTTCCTAGCAAATTATTAAATTGTTCTAGTTCTTTTGCTAATACTTCTGATGCTTCTGTATTGCTTTCAATTGTTTGTTCATATTCTGCAATTTTTGCATTTACCTCTTCTAATCTTTTATTTGTTTCTTCTGTTTTTTGTTTGAAGTTTGTTATTCCAGTCCTTAGTTCATCTTCTCTCATATTTTCTAGTGATGTAAAGTCTGTTTGTTTAACTGTTTTGAATTGGATAAATATAACTGAGGTTAATATTAGCATTACTAAGCCTATTGTTATTGTTATTGTTATTTTTCCTTTTTTCAACTATTCATCACCTCTTGTTAAGTAATCTGAACTATATACTCCTTCGTATTTTGGAAGTGTAAGTTTTTCTGATTTTTGTACGTATACTTGTACCCCTGCATTAGCTAATATTTCTAGATATCCACCAGGTCTACTTAATGCATAGTGCATTCTTTCTGGGTATCCTATTGCTTGTATTGTTATTGGTACTGATACCATTTCTCCGTTTATTCTAATTATATTTCCGTCGCAAAGTATTGAGGTTTTACTTGTTATTCTTTGGTCATTTATTGCTATTGCATCTGCTCCAGCATTAAACAACTCGTTTACTATATATGTTAGGTCTCCCTCATGTACTAAATAATCACTTACATTTAGGACTTCTGAACTGTTTATTTGTCTATTATCGTCTAAGTTTATTATAAATCCTGGTCCAGTTACTTCTGTTAGTCCTAATAGCTTTCTGTCTTCTTTTATTTCTGCTTCTGTACTAGTATCTGTTTCGTTATTTTGCGTTGCTTGATTTCTTATTTCTTCTAGTTTTTTTTCTGCTTCTTCTAATTTTTTATATGATGAATTATATTCATCTTGGCTTTTTAAGAATTCATCTTTTAGCCCACTGTTATCACTTATGCCTGTCCCTACCGTATTTGTAGCTTTTTCTATTGTCCTCATTTGAATTATTATTGAAATTGTTAGAAGCATACATACTACGCCTAAAATTATTGCTATTTTATTTTTATGCAATTTTTTCACCTCTTTATACCTTTTCTCTAAACACAGCTTTTTCCGTGCTTTGGAAGTATATTTCTCCTTGTCTTCCTTTTTCTTGTTCTATAATATATTCTATTTTTAGTATTTTTATATTGATATTTGTTAGCTCTCCAAATTCAACTGTTTTGTTTTCGCTTGGTATTATTATTTTATAATTTGTTGGATCAGATATATCAATTTCTGCAATTATTGCTCCAACAGATGTTGTTTTTGCTGTTTCTACTATTTTTATTATATTTTCTAATTCTTTTAAGTCTTCTACTATTAATCTATTTCCTTCTTTTATGTCTTCAGTTGGAGTTTTAAACCCACTAATTATAGGAAGTTCTAATGGTTCTTGTGAAATTTCTAACATATATCCTTGGTTATTTATATACACATATCCATTTGCAAATTTAAGCATATATGTTGCTACTCTTTCTGTTACTTCTAGGTTTACTGTCCCAGATATTGTTTTTGTTATTTTTACATTTTCTATATATGGATTTTGTTTTACTGCTTCTTTTACTTTTTGATTTGATATTTTGAACATATTTTCATTTTTTGTTAGTCCTGACAAACTTATTATTTCTTGCTCTGATATTTTATTGTTATTTGTTATTGTTATGTTTGTTATATTAAATACACTTGATAGCATAAATAAAATTATTGCTGTTGCAAGTAGTGCTAATAAAACTATCCATTTTATTATTTTTAGTTTAATATTTTTCTTTTTTGGTTTTTTATTGTTTTTTGTTGTTTGAACTTTCTTAGTTGGCTTGTTTTTTTTAATCGCTTTTTTATCTTTTTGTTTTTTATTTTTTTTGGTTTTATTGTCTTTTTTTGGTTCTTCTTTTAGTGTCATTCCTATAACTATTTCATTATTTAAATCTATTATATCGTTATCTTCATTATTGTTTTTTTGAGTTCTGCCTTTTCTTGTTTTTGCAGGTCTTTTTTCTTTTATGTTTTTTACCTTTTTAGTATTTCTTTTTTTTGTTTTTTCGTCTTTACTTGTATAAAATGAATCGATAGTTTGTCCTTTAGATTTTTTCATAGGTACCCTCCAATATTTGCAAGGGGTCTTTTCTTTCCCTTTACCCTATTCTTATTTGTAGGCGAGCATTGCTCGCCCTTATATCTTTTACACTAAACTATTTTTTAACTGTATGTTTGCACCAATTTTGTTTAGTTTATTATCTAATGCTTCATAGCCTCTTAATATATGTTCAATATTAGTTACTGTTGTTTTGCCTTTTGCCACAAGTCCTGCTAAAACTAATGTTGCTCCTCCTCTTAGGTCTGTTGCTTCTACTGTTGTCCCTACTAGTTTTTTTGTTCCTTTTACTATTGCAACTTTTCCTTCTGTTGTAATCTTCGCTCCCATTCTTTTTAGCTCGTTTGTATATTTATATCTATTTTCAAATATATTTTCTACTATCATTGACGTACCTTTTGCTGTTGTTAACATTCCTGTAAAAATTGATTGCATATCTGTTGGGAATCCTGGGTATGGCATTGTTTTTATATCTACTGCTTTTAATCTTTTTGGTGCTTCTAAAATTACAGAGTTTTTTTCTACACTTATTTTGCAACCACTTTCTTCTAATTTGCTAATTACTGGTCCTATATGTATTGGTTCAACTTTATTTATCTTTATTTTTCCTCCTGTAATTGCAGTAGCACACAAAAGTGTTCCCGCTTCTATTCTATCTGGCATTATATTATAGCTTACACTCTTTAAATTTTTAACCCCTTTTATTCGTATGGCTGTTGTTCCTGCTCCTTCAACCTTTGCACCCATTCTGTTTAAAAAGTCTTGTAAATCAACTATCTCAGGTTCCATTGCTGCATTTGTAATAACTGTTTCTCCTTCAGCAAATATTGATGCTAGAATTATATTCTCTGTTGCTCCTACAGAAGGAAAATCTAAGTGTATATCACTGCCCACTATTTTATCAGCATAGCAATTTATAAAGCCTCCACTTTCTTCAATATTTATTCCTAATTTTTCAAATCCCTTCAAATGCAAATCTATTGGTCTTGTTCCAATGTCACAACCTCCTGGATACGAAAATTTGGCTTTTTTAAATCTTCCTAAAATTGCTCCCGCAAGTATTACTGATGACCTCATTTTTCTCATTAGTTCATCTGGAATTTCTTGTAATCTTATGTTTTGCGAATCTATAATAATTTTGCTATTTTTCTTGGTAACTTTTGCTCCTAATAGTTGCAATATTTCAAGTGTTGCCCCGAGTATCTTGTATGTTTGGAACATTATATAATGTTGTAGTTTTTCCATTTAATATACTAGCTGCTATTATAGGAAGAGATGCATTTTTTGAGCCAGATATTCTAACTTCTCCTTCTAGTTTTTTCCCTCCTTCAATTATGTAACCTGCCATTATTACTCCTCCTTTATTTAGTATATATTATGCAAACTTGAGAAGAAGGGTTAAAATCAATTTTTTATATATTTTTTTTGAAATTTTTAGTAAATTTTTTATTTTTCTCCTTTTCTATTTGTTTTGCACTTTTATTTGGAGTTGGTAAATCTTCTGGCATTGTTCCACCTATTTTCTTAATTGTTTGTCTAACTGCTTGTCCAACTTTATGATGTGTTATACAAGCATCATCTTCATTATTAATATTTTTGTTTTTTAATACTTCATCTGTTTGTGTTATTCGGAATAAATTTGCTGCTAATTCTGTACTACTCATATAATCCAATATATCTTCCTTATCTGATATTCCTTTGCGGTTAGCTATATCTTTTGCTGTTTCTCCATTATATAATCCTCTATATCCATAATTATTGAATTTTCCATAATTTTTAACTCCAGCTAATTTTGCAGTATCAAATAAATATTTATTTTTATCTTTTACATTTTGTCTTGTGTATAGTCTCTTTTCATCTTCACTTAATTGTTCGTATTCTTGTCTTGTTATTTCTTGTCTTCTAGTTTGCACTGCAAAATATGTTTGGGCAAGTGCTATTGCTTTTTTTCTACTGTCTCCATTTTGTGCAATTAAATAACAAGCATATCTAGTTAATTTGTAGTCATTAACTTCTTTTTCAGCACCAGAGCCTATTTGAACCATTTTGCCTACGTCGGCAAAATGGTCTATTACACTAAATCCAGACTTTTCACAAGATATTTTAGCTTTATTAATTACATTTTCAAATCTTCTCCATTGTGTATATTCCAAAACATTTTGCAATTCTCTAGCATACCAAAATTCGACATCATCACCATCAATATGCTTTATACTTTCAAATGATTTATTGTTTTTTTCAATATTGTTCAATAATATTATCTCCTTTTCATAATAATTTTATTTTCCTCCAGCAATATTATAAAACAATTGTTCGTAAAAATCAATCATTTTCTATATTTTATAAACAATATTTTCTATATGGTGAAAATTATGCCAATCTGTGTCCTTATCAAAACGTAAAGTGCATCCCTCTCTATTTTCCTGTCCAGGCAATAAAAATAATATAAATTTATATTTTGCTCTTGTTATATCAGTATAAATCTTTATATTATTAACCAGGTAAGCTTGGAAATCGATTCTTCTTATTGGAAGATGGTCCGGTGAATCACTCTCAATATAATAAACTTGTTCATTATTTAGTATTAGCTTTTCTTGCAGGTCTATAAATTCATACTCCCCTTCTCGCAATACATCGATACGGTATAGATATTGTCCACATCCTGTCAAATCAAATTCGATATATTCGTCCCTAAAATCGCCTTCAAACATAGTAAGTGTTTTCGTTTCATAATTACAGAAATAATTTTTCGGATAAGCTAAAGCGTGTAGCAATTTATAGATTTTGGGAATTACCTGCATTTCAATATTATAAGATTCTTTCAATGCTGCAAGAATTTTGGATAAAATTTTTATATTATTACTAATTGTTGCCAGATTTCTGCCTTCTTTCATTAAAAATCGCATATTCATTAATCTTACATTTTCAAGCAAATCTTTAACTTTTTCTATTTGTAAAACGCATTGCCAATATTCATCATTAACTTCATAATAATCCTGTATAAATTTTAATCTAAGCAATAGTTGTTTTTTTTGCAATATAAAATCGTGCAACGATTTATA
>ENA-ORNF01002400-ORNF01002400.1-human-gut-metagenome-genome-assembly--contig:-NODE-2400-length-14111-cov-3.195717_pt1 | contig 14111 bp, 9 predicted proteins | sample MGYA00242110_ERZ509012 | MGnify/ENA primary metagenome ERZ509012 (study PRJEB26280, sample SAMEA2338714) | human gut metagenome | biome: human gut; feature: human-associated habitat; material: faeces...
GCCGTTTGGCGGGGAGTGTGCGGGTACATTGGACCGGACACTGAGACTGCTCAGTATCATAAGACTTCTGGTGCCACATGTGCTGCTTCCGGCAACGACAGCACTGGGAACCATTCATCCGAAGGGGCGTGAACTTGGTATTTTAGCGGGTGCCAATGTTGTAATGCCAAATCTTTCGCCGGTAGCAGTGCGGGAGAAATATAAATTATATGACAATAAGATCTGCACAGGAGATGAGGCGGCAGAGTGCCGTTTCTGTATGCAGAATCGAATGGAAGCGATAGGATATCAGGTCGTAGTTGACCGTGGTGACTATAAAAATGAAACTAACCGGAAAGCAATAAGGCGGCTGACCGGAAAGAGTGTATGTATAACGCAAAATCATTAAAAGCAGAGGAGTTTATCTCCGACGAGGAGATCATGGAAACCCTTGCCTATGCAGATGCAAACAAGGACAATGTAGAGATGATCAATCAGATCATTGCAAAGGCAAAATTGAAAAAAGGATTGAACCACAGGGAGGCATCCGTGCTGTTGGCGTGTGAGATCCCGGAGAAAGTGCAGGAGGTCTATGATCTGGCACAGCAGATCAAAAAAGATTATTACGGAAATCGTATCGTATTATTTGCACCATTATACTTATCAAATTATTGTGTCAACGGATGTGTGTATTGTCCGTACCATCTGAAAAACAAACATATCGCAAGAAAGAAATTGACACAGGAAGACATTGTAAAAGAAGTAACCGCATTACAGGATATGGGACACAAACGTCTGGCGATCGAGGCAGGAGAGGATCCGGTCAACAACCCGATCGAATATATCTTAGAGTGTATCAAGACGATCTACAGCATCAAGCATAAAAATGGTGCGATCCGCCGTGTCAATGTCAATATTGCGGCAACCACCGTAGAAAACTACCGCAAATTAAAAGAGGCAGGGATCGGAACCTACATTCTGTTCCAGGAAACCTATCATAAAGCAAGTTATGAGGAACTCCATCCGACCGGACCAAAACACGATTATGCTTATCATACCGAGGCAATGGACCGCGCCATGGAGGGTGGCATCGATGATGTAGGTCTTGGAGTACTGTTCGGACTGGATAAATACCGTTACGAATTTGCCGGACTTTTAATGCACGCAGAACATTTGGAGGCAGTTCACGGTGTCGGGCCACATACGATCAGCGTACCACGTGTCAAACATGCAGATGATATCGATCCGTCCGCATTTGACAACAGTATCAGTGATGATACATTTGCAAAGATCTGTGCCCTGATCCGTGTTGCCGTACCATATACCGGTATGATCATTTCCACAAGAGAGAGCCAGGAAGTAAGAGAAAAAGTATTACCACTTGGCGTTTCCCAGATCAGTGGTGCATCCAGAACCAGCGTTGGCGGTTATGCAGAGCCGGAGACCAAGGAAGAGGTAACCAGCGAGCAGTTCGACGTCAGCGATCAGAGAACACTCGACGAGGTCGTAAACTGGCTGATGAAATTAGGCTATATCCCTTCTTTCTGTACCGCATGTTACCGAGAGGGAAGAACCGGAGACCGCTTTATGGAGCTCTGTAAAAATATGCAGATCTTAAACTGCTGTCATCCGAATGCGCTGATGACGTTAAAAGAGTACTTAGAGGATTATGCAAGCGAGGAAACCAGAAAGATCGGTATGGAACTCATTGAAAAAGAACTAGAAAATATTCCAAATCCAAAGGTAAAGAAAACAGCCTCCGATCATATCCATGATATTGCAGAAGGAAAACGGGATTTCCGCTTCTAGGAGGATGGTTCAATGGCAGTTACATTAAATGAAACACCGAGCAGTAACCGTCTGCATATCGGGATCTTCGGAAAGACCAACAGTGGAAAGTCTTCCTTTATCAATGCGTTTACCGGGCAGGAGGTATCGATCGTTGCAGACGTAGCCGGAACAACAACAGATCCGGTTTACAAAGCAATGGAGATCAATCCGCTTGGTCCCTGTATCATTATTGATACGGCAGGTTTTGATGATGAGAGTAAACTTGGCGGGCAGCGAGTAGAAAAGACCCGCCTTGCAGCGGAAAAAACAGAACTTGCTGTGATCGTAGTTTCCGGTGAGGACGAAAGGAAAGCAGATCTTTTGCAGGAATACGAGTGGTATCATTTCTTTAGGGAAAAGAATACGCCGGTTCTTTTTATCATCAGTAAGGCGGATATCAGAAAGAACACAAGAGAACTTTTTGACAAGATAAAAGAAGATACCAAGGAAACACCGCTCGTGGTCAGTACACAGACAGGCGAGGGTATGGATGCGGTAAAAGAAACGCTGACCAGACTTCTGCCGGAAAATTATGGAAATAACTTGATTACCGGAACACTGGTAGGAGAGGATGACGTTGTCCTTTTAGTCATGCCACAGGATATTCAGGCACCGAAAGGACGACTGATCCTTCCACAGGTGCAGACCATTCGGGAACTATTGGATAAGAAATGTCTGGTAATGAGTGTTACGACAGACAAGATGACTCTGGCACTGGCTGCCTTAAGGGAGCCACCCAAACTGATCATTACAGATTCACAGGTGTTTGGTTATGTTTATGAACATAAGCCAAAAGAAAGTATGCTGACTTCTTTTTCTGTGCTGTTTGCTGCATATAAAGGAGATCTCCCATACTATGTGGAGGGGGCAAAAATGTTAGATGCTCTCACACCGCAGTCAAAAGTCCTGATCGCAGAGTGCTGTACGCATGCACCGTTAAAAGAGGACATCGGAAGAGAAAAGATACCGAACATGTTGAAAAAGAGAGTGGGAGAGGGACTGACCGTCGAACTGGTCAGTGGAACGGATTTCCCGGAAGACCTTTCTTCCTACGACCTGGTCATACAGTGTGGAGCCTGTATGTTTAACCGCAAGTACGTGCTGTCACGGATCGAACGGGCGAAAAAGCAGCAGGTCGCAATGACAAACTATGGTGTGACAATTGCACACCTGACGGGCATATTGGATAAGATCAGTATGACATAAAAAAATAGGATGTTATCGGTTTGGGATAACATCCTATTTTTGTGTCATACTGATCTTATTTTTCAGAAAGCAGCATCATAATTTTATTGCTTCGTTCTACGAATTTACTCATCGCATCGACAGACAATGGCTGGTTGGATAACATTGCCAGATCATAAAGCTGTTCACAGAACATAGGAACATGTTCGGAATCTTTGTGCTCGAAGATGTATTTTACCAGCTCGTTGTTTGCATTTAAGGTTAAGGTAAGGTCAGCTGCGAACATATTCGGGTCCATGCCTCCCATGCCTCCCATAGCATACATTTTCATCATATCCTGCATACGTCTTCCCTCTTCGGAAAGTGTGATGACGGAAGAGATGGAAGCATTCTTTAATTTCTCTACTTTTACAGTCAGCTTGTCATTGTGCAGAGCGTTTTTGAATACTTCGGTCAGGGTATCTGTTTCTGACTTTAAGTCCTCTTCGGAAGTTTCATCTTTTAAGGATTCGGTTACATCTGCATCAATGCGCATAAATTTGTAGGTTTCGTTGCGCTGCTCTAACTGGGAGATGAAAGAGGTATCAATGTTGTGGTCTAAGATAACAGCATCCATACCCTGCTCTTTGAACATCTTAATGTACTGTCCCTGCTGGAGTTTGTCTGTGACATAGTAGATGACCTTGCGGTTGTCTTTTTCTTCCTCAGCGTTTTCTGTATCTTTGGCATCGGCATCGGATACCGGGTTGCCGTCTGCATCAACGACATCGCTTTCTTCCTTGACTTCTTCTTTGACCAGAAGTTCCGGTAAGGTCAGATATTTGTCATCTAAGTTTTTGAACAGGATGTAATCATTCATCTTGTCGCAGAATTTGGTGTCTTTTAAGCAGCCGAATTTGATGAATGGGCTGATATCATCCCAGTATTTTTCGTAATTTTCTTTATCGGTCTTGCACATACCAATCAGTTTGTCTGCAACTTTCTTTGTGATGTATTCGGAGATCTTTTTCACGAAACCATCGTTCTGTAAGGCACTTCTGGATACGTTAAGTGGCAGGTCCGGACAATCGATCACACCTTTGAGCAGCATTAAAAATTCAGGAATGACTTCCTTGATGTTGTCTGCGATAAAGACCTGATTGTTGTATAATTTGATGGTACCCTCGATCGAATCGTACTCGGTATTGATCTTCGGGAAATACAAAATTCCCTTTAAGTTGAACGGATAGTCCATGTTCAGATGGATCCAGAATAAAGGCTCTTTGTAGTCCAGGAAAACTTTGCGGTAGAACGCTTTGTATTCCTCATCGGTACAGTCGCTTGGATTTTTGGTCCATAATGGATTGGTATCATTGAGTGGAACTGGACGTTTTACGATCTTTAATTTATCTTTGGCAGGAGAAACTTCAACGACTTCTTTTTCACCGTTTTCATTCTCTTTTTCTTCTGTCTTTGCTTCCTCGTGGATGGTTTCCACAACGGTATCGGTATCTAACTTATCAGCCGCATCAATGGTCTCATATTCTGTTTCCGCATTTGCTTTGCTAAGGAAAATCGGGGTTGGCATGAAAGAACAGTACTTTTCAATGATCTCTCTTGCACGGTACTCGTTTGCGAACTCTAAGCAGTCCTCATTTAAAAACAGGGTGATCTCCGTACCGATGGTATCTTTGATGCCGTCTTCCATATCGTAATCGGTACCACCATCGCAGCTCCAGTGAACCGGAGTAGATCCTTCCTTATAAGATAAGGAATCAATGGTAACCTGATCTGCTACCATGAAAGCTGAGTAGAAACCGAGTCCGAAATGTCCGATGATCTGGTCATCGTTTGCTTTGTCTTTGTATTTTTCAATAAAGTCAGTTGCACCGGAAAATGCGATCTGACAGATATATTCTTCAACTTCATCTGCAGTCATACCAAGACCGTTATCAATGAATTTCAAGGTCTTTTCTTCTGGATTGACAACGACCTCGATTTTCTTTTTATAATCAGCCGGGAACTGATACTCGCCCATCATCTCTAATTTTTCCAGCTTTGTGATCGCATCACAGCCATTTGAGATTAACTCACGGAAGAAGATGTCGTGGTCGGAATACAACCATTTCTTTATAATAGGAAAAAGGTTATCGCTGTCGATTGATAAATTTCCATGTTTATTTGCCATAATAAAACACTCCTTTTCTTAAAATATCTCCATAAATAGAATAATAAAACGCTGGTTTTAAAAAGTCAATAGAAAATCAGCACTCTTTTTAAATGAGTGCTAACAACATGCGGAAAATGCCAGAAAATGGGAAGAATACAAATTCTAAAAAGTTTCTAAACAGCGTTTCCATTGCGGCTGAACAGAGATTGTGCTATACTGTGCGTGAGTTAAGATTGTGCCAAAAGGAAGGGACTTATGTCACATGATAGTGTTAAGGGCGAATACAGAATTAAAAAGTACATTTGAAAAATTAATAAAAACCATGGAGGTAAATGTTTCATGGAACGGACTGTTTGTTGTCATTGATAACTGTCTGATCTTACAGGGGGCGGTGCGTTCCCTGTTTTTTCATTTTGACAGCAGAAAAGTGCTGGAAAATATCATAGAACTTCCAATCAAGGAAGATGCGATCATAGATACGGAAGGGCAGCCAAAGGTCTGGGATGTCATCAATATGATTTTATACAGCTTTGGTAAATGGGGAGCCATCAAAGGGCTTCGCGTGGAGAAAAACCATGAACAGTTAAACCGGTTATTTTCCAGTGTACTGCGCGAGATCAATATTGAACCGGAGTACAACTGGGAGCATTTTCAGTTCTATCAGGATGGCATCCGTGTTACCTATGAGGACGTCGTGCAGGCGGCGTTAGAGTCAGAAGACAAACTGCCGGAGGAGGAAAGCGAGGAGGAAGCCGGACTGTGGCACAAGGTTGCATGGAAAAAGGCAGCGGTAACATTTGAAAGAGAAGATACAACGTTAGAAGAACGGCGTATGGGCAGACTGGGCAATAACTTTTACCGGATCGGTTATCTGTGTCCGGATTGCGGAGAAAAACTGCATATGGTCGTCTACCCGATCGGTGCGGAATTTAAGATTGAAACGCCGGACGGCGCAGTGCTTTTAGCGAGGGCATGTACCTGCGCGCATTGCAACAGCTTTTTTACACCGAGACCGGAGAAGATGTTGAGCGAAGGGGATATCTACCGGCTGGATTTTGACGACGACCGCAAGGCATATGAGGATTATCTGGAACTGCTTGGAAAAAAAGGGCAGCGTGTGTCAAGCTACCGTTACAATCTGTTTGCAGACGGACACCGGGAAAATCCGGCTGCAAAACAGGAGCAAGATGCAGTGGATGAGAGCGAACAGAGTCTGGAAGAAGCCTGCGAAAATCTGGAAGATTATAACGAGACACAGTTGCAGGATCTGTCTGACAAGATCGAGGAAGGATTCTTCCCAGAAGAGAGCATTGAGCGCTGTGAGAAAAAGGTAAGGGAGCAGTTGTGGAAGAGAGGTCTTTCTGCAAACCGGGAAAAAAGAGCGAAAAAGGAGCGCAAAGATCCATCACAAAGAGAGAGCGGAAAACGGGATGAAAGCCGGGAAGTGACGCAAAAAATAAAAAAGGACGGAGTAGCTCATCCATCGACGGACAGGCAGGATGAGGCTAAGCGTGCGGGAAGCGGACAGAAAGCGACGCAGGATGCAGCGCAGCAGAAAACAGCGCAGGATGCGGCGCAGCAGGAATCAGGACAGAAAACAAATACAGTAAAAGCAGATGAGACAAGAAAAAAATACGAAGCGAGATTTCAGGTATTAGACCGTCTGTCTGACCGTCAGCTTACCGAACTAAAGAATCAGGTTTCAAAGGAGCCGGATCTTTCAGAAGCAGAAAAGCAGGAATACATCGGACGGATCGTGGGAAGGCAGCATGAGCAGAAGGCAGAGGTTATCCGCAAGAAAATCGAGAGCAGTCAGGGAAAAAATTATGCCGTATTAAAGCGAGTCTATGAGGAAGTGAAAAAAGAAGACCTTCCTGAGACTAGGAAGGCAGAACTGCTTGAGCCGTTGCGGGAACGTATGCAAAGACAGGCGGAAGCGGAAGTAAAAGTTCTGATGGAGAAGATGCCAACGCAGTTAGACCGGGCAAGATTTCAGGCATACGAGGCGCGGATCCGCGATTATGAAGAGGCAGATCTGACGCCATACGAAGAACTGTTAAAAGACAGACGGCTTGCAGCAGAGCGGCAGGAGGTTGCCAATATCGTAAACCGTGCAAGAAAGAGCACCAGAAGCGACCTGACAGAGCTGATGGATAAATTAAAAAACGGAAATTACTTACAGGAAACAGTCAACGCCTATCTGGAAAAATTAGAGGAACGTCTGCGGAAAATGGATCAGGATGCGGTGGATGAGCTGCTTGGCGATCCGCTTCACATGGATTTTGAAGAGGGACAACAGGCATATGAAACGATCGCAAACGGGGATTTCCTGCCGGAGATAAAAGATAATGCACTTAAAATGCTAACGAAACGACTTTCCAAGATAAAGTCGGATGAGTGTGAACTTCTGGTAAAAAAGATGCAGGACGTCGGGATGGGCCTTTTCCACTTCATCAAAGAGGATGACGGAGTAGGGCCTGCGCCGGACGGCTTCCGTGAGCTGGCCGCCTTCGTCATGGCCTACGTAGCCGGGAGGAGAACCGATGAGACGGGACGTGGTGTGTTTTTCCATGTACTCGCTCATGTCCACCTGAATCAGGGCGTCCGCGGTGCCGAACATGATTTCCGCCAGATTGCGGGCCAGATAGGTTTTACCCACGCCGGTGGGGCCCAGGAAGAGGAATGAGCCGATCGGGCGGCGAGGGTCCTTGATGTCCGCGCGGCTGCGCCGCAGGGCGCGGGCGATGGCGGAGGCCGCCTCGTCCTGGCCGATGACTTTGCTTTTTAACTCTTCTTCCATCCGCAGAAGTTTGGCGGTTTCCTTTTCCTCCATCCGGGCCAGCGGGATGCCCGTCCATTTGGCGAGCACGCTCATCACGTCTTCATCCGTCACGGGAACGTAATTGGTCTCATAGGAATTGCGCCAGGTTTCCAGCATGTTCTGAAGTTCCGCCCTGGCTTGTTTTTCCTCGTCGCGCAGGCAGGCTGCTTCCTCAAAAAGCTGGGTTTCCACAGCCTTGTCCTTGCGTTCCTTGATTTCCGCAATGCGGGTTTCCATGTCGCTGATGTGGTCCGGGCGGGTCATCTGGGAGACGCGCTTGCGCGCCCCTGCTTCATCCAGGATGTCGATGGCCTTGTCCGGCAGGAACCGGCCCGTCAGATAGCGGTGGGAGAGCCTGGCTGCGGCTTCAACGGCTTCCTTCGTATAATGCACCTTGTGATGTTCCTCATACTTGGGCTGGATGCCGGCAAGAATCTGAATGGTGTCCTCCACGGAGGGTTCCCCTACCTGCACCTGCTGGAAGCGGCGTTCCAGGGCGGCATCCTTCTCAATGTGTTTCCTGTATTCGTTGAGCGTGGTGGCGCCTATGGCCTGGAGCTCACCCCGGGAGAGGGCGGGCTTGATGATGTTGGAGGCGTCCATGGAGCCTTCCGCGGAGCCGGCGCCCACGATGGTGTGCAGTTCGTCAATGAAAAGGATGACGTTGCCTTCCCGGCGTATTTCATCCATCACGGCCTTGAGCCGTTCTTCAAACTGGCCGCGGTATTTGGTGCCGGCCACCATCAGCGCCAGATCCAGGGAGATGACCCTCTTGCTGCGCAGGAGCTCCGGAACATGGCCCTGGGCTATTTCCTGGGCCAGCCCTTCCACGATGGCGGTTTTGCCCACCCCTGCTTCACCGAGCAGGACGGGGTTGTTCTTGTTCCTCCGGCACAGAATCTGGATGACGCGCTCAATTTCCGAGGCGCGGCCGATGACGGGATCCAGCTTGCCGTCCCGGGCCAGCTGGGTCATGTCCCGGCCGAAGGCCTGGAGTGCTGGGGTCTTGGATTTCTGTTGCCTGGAGTAGGAGGGGGAGGAAGGCTCGTCCGTCGGGATGGCGGAGGATTCATTTTCCTCCTCGTCGTCATCGTCGTCCGGGATGATGTTGTCTTCATCCGCATCCATCTGGTATTTGGGGGTCAGCACGTCCAGCAGTTCGCGCCGCGCCTGTTCCAAATCCACGCCGAAGTGGCGCAGAATCTGTCCGGCCACGCCGTCTCCGTCACGGATGAGGCCCAGGAGCAGGTGTTCCGTGCCCACATACGTGTGGTTGAGTTCCTGGGCTTCCCTGTTTGCCATTGCCAGGACTTTGCGCACCCTGGGGGTGTACGGGATGTTGCCCTCCGCCTGGGGTTCCGTGCCCCGGCCTATTTGTTCCTCCACCTGTTTGCGCACGGCGGTAAGCTCCACGCCCAGATTTTCCAGGATGGTGACGGCCACGCCCTTGCCCAGCTTGAGCAGGCCGAGCAGAAGGTGTTCGGTTCCTATGTAATGATGATTGAAGCGGTCCGCTTCCCGGCGCGCATGCGCCAGCACTTGTTGCGCCCTAGGCGTAAAATTATTCATGGATGGTCAAAAAATTGGTATGGTTGCATTAGTTGCCGGAAAGTTCCTTCCGGATCATATCAGCGCGGATCTGGTCCCTGTGTTCCGAAGTGGTTTGGTCCGTGGTGGACAGGCGGGCCAGATGGGCCGGCTGGATGTTCATGATGGTTTTATTGACGTTTTTTAATGCCTGGTGGGAAAAGATGTCCAGAGACGCTCCCATCCGGAGGAAGGAGAGCAGCGCCAGCGCCTCCTGCGTGGAAAGCAGAGTGGCGTTGGTCAGAAGGCCGTAGGCGCGGGAAACGCGGTCCTTCACCTGCAGGGAAGATGACTGGAGCAGCCGCCTGCGCGCGTTCCATTCCTGATGGGCCAGGTCGGAGGTGAAGCGGGTCATGCGTTCCACAATCCGGTCTTCACTGTCCCCCAGCGTGGACTGGTTGGATATCTGGAAAAGGTTGCCGGTGGCTTCCGTCCCTTCCCCGTAAAGGCCGCGGACGGTAATGTTAAGCTGTGCGGCCGCCTGAACGACCTGCTGCATCTGTTCAGAGATGACGAGGCCCGGCAGATGCATCATCACGGAGGCCCTCATGCCCGTGCCCAGGTTGGTGGGACAGGCGGTAATGTAGCCCAGCCGCGTATTGTAGGCGTACGGAAGCCTGGCTTCCAGTTCAGAGTCTATTTTGGAGATAGCCCCCCATGCTTTTTTAAGCTGGATGCCGGGCAGGATATACTGCAGGCGCAGATGGTCCTCCTCATTAAAGAGGATGCTGGCATTCTGGCTGCGGGAGATGAGGACGGCGCAGCCTTCCGAACGCGCCGCCAGTTCCCGGGAAATGAGGTGGCGTTCCACCAGCAACTGTTTCTGTTGCTGGGTAAGACCGGAGAGCTCCGCATAATAGCCTCCCTTCATGACGGGGATTTGGCGCGCTTCTCCGGAAGTGAGCTTCAGCGTTTCTTCCCTCTGCTGGCGTGTGGCCCAGCCGGGAAAGGGGGTGGCGGTCAGGTTGCGCGCCAGGCGGATGCGGGAGGTGAGGACGATGTCGTGCTCATCCCTTGATTCCACCATCCATTTGGCGGGGTTGTTGAGTAAGTCGTCAAAGAGCATGTATGTTAATTGGTCGGCGTGCGCAATTGTTTGATTTGATCGCGGAGTTTGGCGGCGCGTTCATAATCCTCTCTTGCCACTGCCAGGGAAAGCTGTTGTTCCAGATCGCTGATGGTATGGGTTTCCGTTTCGCGTTTTTCGGCCCGTTCCGGCGTTTTTCCGTGATGGTGGGAATCAGGCTGGATCTGGGTAAGAAGCGGGAGGATTTCTTCTTCAAAGACGTTGTAGCATTCACTGCAGCCCAGGCGTCCTACGTTTTTGTAATCCTGAAGGGTGAAGGAGCAGATCGGACAGCTTGTGAGGGGCAGGGATTGCAAGGCCGGAATGGGAGCGGCAGAACCCGCTGCTCCTTCCTTGCCGAATTGGCCCTGAAGGTTCGGGAACAGTTTCTCCGCCAGATCAAAGGCATCCGGATCCAGCAGACCCCGCTCCTGGGCGCATTTGGCGCAAAGGCAGAATTTGGTGGACTTCCCGTTGATGATCTGTGTCAGGAACACCGTTGCCGGTGCAGAGCATATCTCACATTTTTTCACAACCCGCATTATAATGGCGCTCCCTGTGGCGGACTAGTAGTCTGCGTGTCATGGATTGTCATGAAAACGGGCCTTGTTATTGTACTTAAGAAGAATTCTTTCCGCGTTGTTTCAAAAGCCCGCACCGTGATGAATACAAATAGGCTGTGCAAAAAATGACGCCCAGCACCAGAATGATGGTGGCGCCCAGATGCCAGCCCAGAGGGAAGGACAGGTAAAAAGCCAGCAGGGAACCCAGCCCTCCGATGATTCCTCCCCCCCAGAAGAGATGGGCCGGCTTGTTGGTAAGCAGGTACACCGTGGCGGCGGGGCCGACAAGCAGCCCCAGTGTCAGGAACGCTCCCACGGCCTGCAGGGAGGAAACGAGCACCAGAATGATCAGGGTGAAGATGCCGTAGCTGATGAGGCGGGAGGGGATTCCCAGCGTGGTGGCGATGTCCGGGTCAAAGAGACAGATCAGGATGGGGCGGCGGAAGAGCAGCAGGATCAGGACGCTGACGGAGCTGATGGCGAAGGCGATCCACAGGTCGGAGTCGGACAGGCTCATGATGGAGCCAAACAGCCAGTCGTCAATTTTCTGTTGCAGGCCCAGCCTGACCAGCACGATGAAGCCCGCAGCGAAAGCCGTGGTATGCAGGATGGAGAGGGCGGTGTCCTGGTTCAGCCGGGATGTTCGGGAAACGAAGAGGGAACCCAGACCCACCAGCAGGGCGGCCACCACAGCCCCCGTCAGCAGGCTCCAGCGGGTAAGGCCGAAGAGGAGCACCGCCACCGCAATGCCCGGCAGCAGGGCGCAGGAAAGCGTACCGATTTGGAGGGCGGATTTTTTCAGGATTACCAGCCCGCTGACGAAGCCGTTGGCGAAGCCGATCATGACGCAGGCCAGCAGGGACCGCTGCGCGATGGGTTCGCGGAGGAATTGGAGAAAATCGTCCATCATGAAGCTTGGGGTTCCGGTTGAGGTTCCATTCCGTATGTCTCCCGGATGCGTGCGGGGGTAAGCACTTCCTTCGGGGGGCCGAAGGCGGCCAGCTCCCTGTTCATCAGCAGGATGGTGTCGAAGATGTCCGCCGCCGTGTTCAAATCGTGGTGGGAGGCGATGACCAGCCGTCCTTCCGCCGCCAGGGAATCCAGAAGCTTCCCCAGGGATTGGCTGGCAGGAGCGTCCAGGCCCGTGAAGGGTTCGTCCAGCAGGAGGACATGGGCCTCCTGCGCCAGGGCCCGAGCCAGAAAGGCCCGCTGCTGCTGGCCGCCGGAGAGTTCTGAAATCTGGCGGTCCGCCAGGGATTCCATACCAAGAACGTGAAGGGATTTTTCCACAATATCCCGGTCATGCCTCCCGAATTTTTTCCACAGGCCCAGGGACGGATAACGGCCCATTTCCACCAGCGCGTGGACGGTGATGGGGAAAGACCAGTCCACGTCGGAACGCTGGGGCAGGTAGGCTATTTCTCCCGGCGTGTCGTGCAGGGGGCATCCGTTCCACAGGATTTTTCCGGAATCGGGGCGGATCAGCCCGGCCAGAGCCTTGATCAGCGTGGATTTTCCTGCACCGTTGGGACCCATCAGAGCCAGCGTGTGGCCGCAGGTGATGGAAAAGCTGATGCCGTTGAGCGCGAGAAGGCTTCCATAATAAACGCTGAGGCTGTCCACTTCCAGTCGGTGGCGGTCCGGGTGGCTGGCGTGCGCGCCCCAGCAGATGTGGTCCTGGGTGCAGGGAGGGGCTGGGCTGTTCATTTCCATGAGAAGGAGTAGCTGTCGTTCAGGGAGGGGCCGAAGGACCAGCGGGTGGCGGAGACGGTGGTTTTCCCCTCCGGTTCCAGTTCCAGCATGACGGGGGTGTCCGGCGTGTTTTCCGGCCAGCGGGCGGAAACGGTAAGCGTTACGGAACCGTTTTTCAACGGCAGGCCGCATTCCGTTTCTTCATGCAGCCCGGGCGTTTCGGGCTGCCAGAGAAGACGGCCGCCGCAGGAGATGGAAAGGGCTTCCGGACGGTGGGCGCATCTGACCGTGATGACCGTGGGAACATCCGCGGTTTGCGCCGTGGGGGCGGAATGCTCCGCTTCCTGTGATCCGGTGGTGGGTGCCGTCATGTTGTAGAGGAAGAATCCCAGCAGGATGACGACTCCCAGAGTGGGAAAAAACTGCCGCAGGGGTGTGCTGGTCATGGCCTGGGGGACGGGGAAAGGGCTTCCTTGATGATGCCTGTGTTTTGTCTGAACATGGATTCGAACGTGTGGCCCTCAGGTGCCAGCCCGTCGGTATTGATTGGTCTGGCAACGGGGATGTTCAGGGATTTGGCGATTTCCGTAAGGCTCTTGGGGTTGGAGGAATATTCCGGGAATAGGGCTTTTACCCCGGCTGACCTCAGCTTTTTCAGCGTGGAGGCCAGCTGGGAGGAGTTGCCTTCATCTTCACGGCTTATCCCCTGGATGCTGATGCTGCGGAAGCCGAATTCCCTGCAGAAATGGTTCATGGCCGCATGCCCCGTAACCAGGACGCGGTCCGTTTCCGGAATGTCCGCAAGTTCCTTTCTGGCCCAGGAGGAAAGCTGGTCCATCTTTCTGTTCCACCGGGACAGGCCGGCTTTATAGTCCTGTTCATGGGCCGGGTCCAGCCGCGTGAGCGTTGCGGCCAGGGTGCGGGCGGCGCGTTTCATATTGGCCGGGGTGTGCCACCAGTGGGGGTCGTTGGGACCGTGGGCGCAGCAGTCTCCGTCGTGTTCGTGGTCATGGTCTGCGGTGTCTTCCTCCACGGGAACATCCGGGACGGAGGCTCCGAGATCCAGAATTTGCGCGCTGCCTCCCAGGGCGTCCTTTAATTTGGGAAGGTACGGCTCCAGGTTTTTGCCGGAGGCCAGCACCAGGCGCGCCCGTCCTGCGGCGGCAATGTCCTGCGGCGAGGGTTCAAAGCTGTGCAGGTTGCCGTTGGGGCGCAGCAGGTCCGCCACCTGCACGCGGC
>ENA-ORNF01002402-ORNF01002402.1-human-gut-metagenome-genome-assembly--contig:-NODE-2402-length-14097-cov-27.747401_pt1 | contig 14097 bp, 9 predicted proteins | sample MGYA00242110_ERZ509012 | MGnify/ENA primary metagenome ERZ509012 (study PRJEB26280, sample SAMEA2338714) | human gut metagenome | biome: human gut; feature: human-associated habitat; material: faeces...
GCAGACATCCGCATCGGTCGACGCAGACATCCGTAACGGTCGACGCAGACATCCGCAACGGTCGACGCAGACATCCGCAACGGTCGACGCAGATGCTTTTCTCACCACCTCACCACCTCAACATCTCAACATCAAATCTCACCACCTCAACATCTCACCATCTCAACATAAAACAACGGCAAGGTTGACATCCCATCGACCTTGCCGCTTTCATTGAAATAACAACACTAATATATAAAAGGTATGAAATATATGTGTGGTGTTTTGATGTTACAAATGTTCTGAACCAGCCCTGAAGCCGTGGAGACTTACAGCTTGCTGATGATGCCCAGCTTAGTGCTCTCAAGGAACTTCACGATAGCCGTTATCTCCTTGCCAGCAGGCACCTGCTCCTTCACCTGGTTGATTGCGTCGAACACGCTTGTCTGTCCGTGGAACACGAGGCGGTAAGCGTTAGCGATATGGTTGATTACCTTCTCGCTTGTGCCCGACGACTTCAGCAGCGACTCGTTCACACCGGCGTAGCGCACGGGATTGTCAGTAGCCACGATGAACGGAGGCACATCCTTCGAGATACGTACACCTCCCGTCACCATCGACGCACCACCGATGCGCACATTCGAGTTGACAATGACACCAGAAGAGAAGATCACGGCACTGTGAACCTCACAGTCGCCTGCCACCTTCGTGCCGTAGCCGAACGTAACGTAGTCGTCCACCTTCGTGTCGTGCGAGATGTGCACACCCTCCATGAAGAAGTTGCGGTTGCCGATGCGTGTCTCGCCGTCGGTGTATGTGGCGCGGTTCACAACCACGTTCTCGCGGAAGATGTTCTCGTCGCCGATGACGAGGCGTGTAGCCTCACCCTTATGGTTGAAGTCCTGCGGCTCTGCACCGAGCACTGTGTTCTGATAAACCTTGTTGCCACGACCCATCACGGTGCCGCGCATGATGCTCACGTAAGGATAGATTATGCAGTCGTCGCCAATCACTACGTCGTCCTCGATGTAGGCGAACGGATAGATTGTAACGTTCTTGCCAATCTTGGCACCCGGAGCTATATATGCTTTTTCACTAATCATATTCTTTAGTTTTGAGTTGTGAATGTTGAGTTTTGAATAATTCAACACTCAACATTCAACATTCAACATTCTTAATATCTTCCTCCACCAAGCGCATAGTAGAGGTTAACCACAGCCTGCATCTTGTAGAAGTCGTCCTGCACCTTCGAGAGCTCTGCGTTGAGCAGGCTCTGCTGCGCGGTGATCACTTCCAGATATGTAGCCGAGCCGTCGTTGAAGAGCATCTGGTTGTACTCCACGTTCTTCTTCAAACTCTCCACCTGCTTAGCCTCCAGTGCGCTCTTCTCTGCCGATGAGTTGTAGAGCACGAGGGCGTTGCTCACCTCCGAGCCAGCTGAGAGCACTGCGTTCTGCCATGTGTTGAAAGCCTGCTCCTGCTTTGACTTAGCCACCTTCAAGCCAGCCACGAGCTGACCGTGAGCGAAGATAGGCTGCACGAGCGAGCCTACTGCCGAGAGCAGCCACTTGCCAGGGTTCACGATGCCCATACCGCCTGAGTTGGTGAAGGCACCTGTTGCCGAGATTGTGATGCTCGGGTAGAAGCGTGAGCGAGCGGTGTTCACGTCGTAGAAGCACTGCGCGAGCGACATCTCAGCGTAGTGTACGTCAGGACGGTTGGCGAGCAGCTGCAAACCGATGCCGGTAGAGAACTCCGACGGCAGCGACTGTCCATCGAAGGTGCCGCGCTGTATGCTCTGCGCCTGCTGACCGAGCAGCAGCGAGAGCGAGTTCTCCGTCTCGCGTATCATGCGCTTTATCTCTGTGCCCTGAGCCTGAACCGAGTAGAAGTTCGACTCAGCACTCTGCACGCTTGTCTCCTTCACGCGTCCAAGCTCCTTCTGAATCTTCATGATGTTCCAAGTCTCCTCTGTGAGCTTCGCCATGTCGTCCACCACCTGCAGCTGCTTGTCGAGCATGAGCAGTGTGTAGTACATGTTGGCAATGTTCGAGATGACCTTTGTCTGCACTACGAGCTGATAGTCTTTCGTGGCGAGCAGTGCCATCTGTGCCGAACGCTTCTGGTTGAGAAGGTTGCCGAAGAGGTCGATGTTCCACGATGCGGTGATAGGCAGCGAGTAGGTCTTCGTAGCCTTATTGCCATCCCACGAAGCGATGGTGCCTTGCGGCGAGAAGGTGAAACCGGGCACGAAGGCGAGCTTAGCCACCATGAGCTGGTCCTCCACCATCTTCACGTTGAGCGCGGCGTTGAGCATGTTGGTATTGTTCTGCAAGCCAAGCTCGATGAGCGACTGCAGCTGCGGGTCGGTGAACACGGTGCGCCAAGCGAGATTGCCGAAGCTTGTGGTGTCGCTTACTGCGAGTGTGTCGCTGTTGCTCTGCACGTCGCGCACGAGGCCCGTGGTGTTCACCTCCGGACGCTCGTACTTATTATATATTCCGCAGCTGGTCATCAGCAATGCGCCAGCGGCGAGAAGCATTAACTTTTTCATGTTCATCTGTCTTATTTTGAAGTCTTTTCAATCTGATCCTGCAGCGCACCTGCCACGTACGGGTTGGTGTACTGGCGTATCTCGGTGTCTACATCTGCTGTGTCGTTCTCGAACTCGATAGGCTTAATCTTCTCCTGCAGTGTCTGGAAGATGAAGAACAACGCCGGCACTACCATAATCTGGCAGAGCATACCGATGAGCATACCGCCTACGGCTGCCGCACCGAGTGTCATGTTACCGTTGTAGCCTACGCCCCACGGCATGAGCAACGGCAACAGACCGATAATCATAGCCAACGAGGTCATAAGGATAGGACGCAGACGGGCTGAAGCACCGAGTACTGCCGACCAAGAGATAGCCATACCGGTCAGACGGCGTTCGAGGGCGAACTGCACGATAAGGATAGCGTTCTTGGCGAGAAGACCCATAAGCATGATGAGCGCAATCTGCATGTAGATGTCGTTGTTCTTACCAAACATGTTGGTGAAGAGGAAGGCTCCTGCCAAACCGAACGGGATTGAAAGGATAACCGACAACGGCAGAATGTACGACTCATACTGTGCCGAGAGGATGAGGTAAACGAAGGTCAAGCAGAGCACGAACACGATAGCTGTAGAGTTTGACGACTCCTGCTCGGTACGTGTCAAGCCCGAGAACTCGTAGGTGTAGCCTGCTGGCAGCGAGGTCTTAGCCACCTCTGCCATAGCGTTGATAGCGTCGCCCGTTGAGTAGCCCTCTGCTGCTGATGCGTTCACGTTGATTGAGGTGAAGAGGTTGAAACGGTCAATCTCCTGCGGACCGTATACACGGCTCAAGTTCACGTACTCCTTGATAGGAGCCATCTCGCCTACCGAGGTGCGCACGTAGATATTGTCCAGACTCTTCAGGTCTGCACGATTCTGCGGTGCCGACTGGATATATACACGGTAGAGCTTACCGTAGGCGTTGAAGTTCGAAGCGTACATACCGCCGTAGTAGCCCTGCATTGTGGTGAGCACTGTCGACGGGTCGATGCCGCTCTGTTTACACTTAGCCACGTCAACATCAATCTTGTACTGTGGGTACTTTGTGTTGTACGAGGTCATGGCGTTCGAAATCTCCGGACGCTTGTTGAGCTCAGCTATATACTTCTGTGTGATGTCGAAGAACTTGTTCACATCGCCACCAGTGCGGTCCTGCATTGAGAAGGTCATACCGTTGGTTGCAGAGAAGCCCTGCACCATAGGCGGCTGGAAGGCGAGGATCTGCGCACCCTTGATGGCTGCGGTCTGCTTGTATATCATACCGAGTACCATTGTAGAGCCGAGGTTGTGTACGCCGATGTACTTCAGCGGTCCTTCTGCCTTCTGACGCTCCTCGAAGCTCTTCAGCTTGATAATGAATGTACCCTGGTTAGAGCCCTGACCAGCGATGAAGTTGTAGCCTGTGATACGCATACGGCTGGCGATAGCCGGGTTGGTAGCGAGCATACGGTCTACCTGGTCCATCACCTCGTTGGTCTTCTTCATAGAGGTGCCCGGAGGTGTTGACACTGTACAGAACACGGTGCCGGTATCTTCGTCAGGCACAAGACCTGTCTTTGTCGTACCCATGAGCACAGCCATTGCAGCGATAGCCACCACCACTGTGCCGATAGCGATGAACGGACGCTCTACGAGGCGGCGCACACCCTTGGTGTACTTCTCCTGCACCTTGCCGTAAGCGGCGTTGAACGATGCGTGGAAGCGGTCTACCATCGACATCTTGCGCTCCTTGCCTTCCTCGTCCTTCGGCTTCAGCAAGATAGCACAGAGGGCTGGCGAAAGGGTCAAGGCGTTAAGTGCCGAGATGATAATAGAGATAGCCATGGTGATACCGAACTCGCGGTAGAACGCACCTGACGTACCACCCATAAACGACACCGGAATGAACACCGAAGCCATAACGAGGGTGATTGAGATAATGGCACCCGAAATCTCGTTCATGGCGTCGATCGACGCGAGCTTAGCCGACTTGTAGCCGAGGTCGAGCTTGGCATGTACTGCCTCGACGACCACAATGGCATCGTCGACCACAATGGCGATGGCAAGCACAAGGGCGGCAAGCGTAAGCAGGTTGAGCGAGAAGCCGAACGCATAGAGGAAGAAGAATGTACCGATCAACGACACGGGTACCGCAATCAACGGGATGAGCGTAGAGCGGGTGTCCTGCAAGAAGATGTACACCACGATGAACACGAGGATGAACGCCTCGCAGAGTGTCTTGATAAGGTCTTCGATTGAGGCGAAGAGGAACTCCGTCACGTCCTGCATAATGTCGAAGTGGATGCCTGGAGGCATTGCTGCTTCCTGCTCCTTGAGGAGCTTCTTGATGTTTGTGGCAATCTCAGTAGCGTTAGAGCCGGCGGTCTGTGTCACCATCATTGTCACTGACGGCTTGCCGTTGTTCTTCGACTCTACGGTGTATGACAGCGCACCCATCTCTACGCGGGCTACGTCCTTAACGCGGATGGTCTGTCCGTCCTTTGTCGACTTGATAATCATGTCGCCGAACTCCTCTGGCGTCTGCAGACGACCTCTGTAGCGGAAGGTGTACTGGTACTGGTTGTCCGACATTTCACCTACCGAACCCGGCGCAGCCTCTATGTTCTGCTGTGCAAGTACGCCGGTGAGGTCGGTCGGGATCAAGCCGTAGCTCTTCATCTTCACTGGGTCGATCCAGAGGCGCATGGTGTAGTCTTTCTGCGAGAAGCACTGGCACTCGCCCACACCGTTCACACGCTTGATAGCCGGAACGACGTTGATGTTGGCATAGTTGGTGAGGAACTCGTCGTCGTAGCGGTCGTCGTCGGCTGTAAGACCGAAGAGGATAACGGTTGACGACTGGCGCTTCATAACCGTCACACCAGCCTTGGTTACCTCGGCTGGCAGCAACGCTGATGCCTGCGACACGCGGTTCTGCACGTTGACCTGACACATGTCAGGATCCATACCCTGCTTGAAGAATACGGTGATTGAAGCCGAACCGTCATTGGTGGCAGAAGATGTCATGTATGTCATGCCCTCCACACCGTTGATCGACTCCTCAAGTGGTGCGAGCACCGAGTTGAGCACGGTCTGTGAGTTGGCACCGGTGTAGGCTGCACGCACCATGATGGTAGGCGGCGCCATGTTCGGGTACTGCTCAATAGGCAGCGACACCAAACCTAACACACCCAGGATGACCACCAGGATAGAAATCACGGTGGAGAGTACCGGGCGTAGGATAAATCTATCTAACTTCATATTACTTTCTTATCTACCAAAAAATTATTTTCCGAATGCTTTCTTCAGCTTACCAAGGTCGCCCTGAGCCTCGCCGAGTTCCTCTGTCTTCTTCAGCTTCTCAGCATACTGAGCCTCTGTGAGCGGCTTGATGTCCATACCGTCCTGCAGCGAAGACACGCCGTTCACAACGAAGCGGTCGCCTACGCTAAGACCAGAAGTGATGATGTAGTTCTTGCCATCGTTCTGTGGGTTTACGGTCACCGGTGTGTACTTCACCTTGTTGTCCTTGCCTACAACATATACGAAGTACTTGTCCTGCACCTGAACCACAGCGTCCTGCGGGATAATAACAGCCGAAGAGGCTACGTGAGGCACAACGATAGAGCCTGACGCACCGCTCTTGAGCACGTGCTCAGGGTTGGGGAAGTCGGCACGCATCGACACGGTACCGGTTGTCGGGTCGATGACACCGCTCACGGCAGCCACCTTGCCCGGGTGCTCGTAGATAGAGCCGTCGGCGAGCTGCAGCTTCACTGCCGGATAGTTCTCAACGGCAGCGTGTATGCCACCCTGTGTCTTGCTCATCTCCAGGAGGTCTTTCTCGGTCATAGAGAAGTAGACCTGCATCGTAGAGTTGTTAGACACGGTTGTGAGGGGCTGCTGCGACGAAGCGCTTACGAGGGCACCTACGCGGTAAGGCAGGTCGCCTACAACACCGTTAGATGGAGAGGTCACGAAGCAGAAGTTGAGGTTCTGCTTAGCCGATACGTATGCTGCCTCTGCCTGAGCGAGCTGGGCTGCTGCGCTCTCCATTGCGTTCTTTGTCGACTGCAACTCGTACGAACCGATAACGTTGTTCTTGAAGAGTTTCTGCGAGTTGTTGTATGTGAGGGTTGCGGTGTTGAGCTGTGCCTTAGCGGCGTTCACTGATGCCCTTGCCTGACGTACGGCTGCGGCGTATGTCACGTTGTCGATGACGAACAGCAGCTGACCAGCCTTAACCGACTGGCCTTCCTTCACGCAAAGCTTGGTGATGAAGCCAGACACTTTCGGGCGAATCTCCACGTCCTGCACACCTTTGATAGATGCCGGATAGGTGGTCTGCAAATTTGCATCCTGACCCTGAACTGTGCGCACAGCGTATTCGTTGTCGCCGAAGTTAGGCTTTCCGCCACTCTTTCCGCCACCACATGAGGCGAGCACTGCAGCTAAGGCTGCAACCAATAAAATCTTTGTTTTTTTCATACCTATTTCTAATAAATATTTTTACCTTATTAATATATACTTTAAATGGAGTTTCCTGGGTGCCCTCAGTGGGTGCAGTTGTCTCCAGGGGGTGCAGTTGTCTCAACTGCACCAACCAATTTGAAGGCACCTGCCACTTTGTTGGTGCAGTTGAGACAACTGCACCCCCTTGGTTAGAAAACTAAACCACACGTTTAAGTTTTCTGTGTGCAAAGTTACTAAATATGTAAATAAGTTGTAACGACAACACGCGTACATTTAACAACTTTTATTTCTCGTTACGCGTTATTCAATATATTAGTTTCTATTTTGACCAATACTGCAGTTGCACTTCACCAATGCAAAAGTGCCACTTCGTCAATGCGAAAGTGGCACTTCATCGGTGCTAAACTACTTCGTAAGCCCCATGTCTTCGGCTTTCTTCATCAGCAGCTGCATGAGTGGCTCACGCTCGTTAGCCACACGATTGTCGAGCACAGCGTCCTTCAGATACTGCTTCAGCTCACCCACCTGCCTGCATGGCGGCAGGTTGAACATCTGCATAATCTCGTTGCCGTCGATGACGGGTTGCAACAGACGCTTGTAGTCGCGCTCCTTCAGGTCGGTGAGCTTCTCGCGCACCATGCGGAAGTTTTCGAGGAAGCGTTTCTTGCGCACCTCGTTCTTGCTCGTGATGTCAGCCTCGCAGAGCATCATCAGGTCGTCGATATCGTCGCCCGCGTCGTTGAGCAGACGGCGCACAGCCGAGTCGGTCACCTCCTCGTCGGCTATCACGATGGGGCGCATGTGCAGGTCTACCATCTTCTCCACGTACTTCATCTTGGCATCCATCGGCAGTTTCATGCGTCGGAAGATGCCCGGAATCATCTTCGCTCCTACGTAGTTGTGGTTATGGAACGTCCAACCGATGGTGGGCTCCCAACGCTTCGAGCGCGTCTTGCCGATGTCGTGGAACAGAGCCGCCCAACGCAGCCAGAGGTTGTCGCTGCGCTTCGCCACGTTGTCCACCACCTCCAGTGTGTGGTAGAAGTTGTTCTTGTGCGCCTTGCCGTTGCGTGTCTCCACCACGTCGAGCGCACTCAGCTCGGGTATGATGAGCTGCAGCAGTCCGCAACGCTGCAGCTCCACGAAGCCGCGCGAGGGCTGCTGGGTCTTCATTATCTTGTTCAGCTCGTCGGCGATGCGCTCTCCGCTCACTATCTTGATTCGCTCGGCGTTGCGTCCGAGCGCGTCGAATGTCTCCTCGTCGATGAAGAACTTGAGCTGAGCCGAGAAGCGCACGCAGCGCATCATGCGCAGCGGGTCGTCGGAGAAGGTGATGTCGGGGTCGAGCGGTGTGCGTATTATGCCGTCCTCGAGGTCGTAGATGCCGTCGAAGGGATCGACCAGTTCGCCGAAGCGTGCCTTGTTCAGGCATACCGCCATGGCGTTGATGGTGAAGTCGCGGCGGTTCTGGTCGTCTTCGAGCGTGCCGTCCTCAACCACGGGCTTGCGCGAACCGCGGTCGTAGCTCTCGCGGCGTGCGCCCACGAACTCCACTTCGGTGTCGTAGAACTTTATCTGCGCCGTACCGAAGTTGCGGTAGACGGCGAGATGGGCGCGCCAGCGTCCGGTCTTCTCGTTCTTGCCAAGTGCCTTCTGCAGCTCCTTTGCCACCTCGATGCCACTGCCCACGACCACCACATCGATGTCGTTTGTCGGGCGCTCAAGGAATATGTCGCGCACGTAGCCGCCCACGAGGTAGCACTCTACGCCCATCCGGTCTGCCACTTCGCCTATCTTATGAAATATCTTTTTGTCGAGAATCTGTGCCAATTCGGCATCTGTGTATAGCTTCATACGTATAAAATCCTGATTATAACTTGCAAATCAAGTGCAAAGTTACGGTTTTTTACAGAATTTAAGGTGTATTGGCGGAAAATTTGTACCTTTGCGTTCAATTTAGGATAGCACTAAATTTCTTATTAATAATATTATTGTATAAAATCAAAAGACAATGAAAATCAAAAAGACAGCCTCTACACTGTTCCTCATTGCCATGCTCTGCCTCGGTGCAACAAAGGCAAAGGCACAGGTTAACGCACAGTTGTTCTACGATTTTGGTAGCGACCGCGAGTTTGTAACGCTTACGCTTGAGATGTTCAAGCAGGACAAATGGGGTAACACCTACTTCTTCATCGACCACGACTTCAACTACGACAAGCTGGGCGGTGGCAAGAACGTAGCCCCCGGCGGCACATACCTCGAGATAGCACGCTGCCTCAACTTCTGGCAGAAGTCTGCCATCAAAGACCTCTCGCTGCAGGTGGAGTACAACGGCGGTATCACACGCTCCTACCCTATCAACCACGCCATGCTCGCAGGTGTCGACTACTTCTTCCATAGCAAGGACTTCAAGAACACGCTCAACCTCAAAGCACTCTATAAGTATATATGGGAGAACAAGCAAAGCGTGCCTATGCAGTTCACCGTGGTTTGGGCTATGAACGACCTCTTCGGCGTGAAGGGCTTGAAGTTCGACGGTTTCGCCGACTTCTGGTGGGAGGATCACGCTGTCGACTTCCAAGCCGACGGCTCTTGCAAGAAGAAGAGCACCGTGTTCATCACCGAGCCGCAGCTCTGGTATAACGTTGGTCAGCACTTCGGATGCAACAACCTCAGCCTCGGTACAGAGATCGAACTCTCTAACAACTTCGGCTCTACCGGCGGATTTAAGTGCCGCCCCTGCTTGGGCATGAAGTGGGACTTCTAAAGGAAGCCCCTCCCAACCATCCCCGTCGGGGAGGGCTTGAGAATACACAAGGCTTAAATAGGCCTAAAAAGGCTTAGTTAGGTTAAGCTTTAGCTACGGCTTAAGGAGGCCTAAAAAGGCTTAGTTCGGCTTATAAAAATCAAAAACAATGCTTTCAAAACTTTTCGGCTTCGACCCGTCGAAGCACAACATCAAGACTGAGGTGATGGCTGGCATCACCACTTTCCTCACCATGGCGTACATCCTTGCCGTCAACCCGAGCATCTTCAGCAACCTCGCCGACAAGGGCATGGATACCAACGCGGTGTTCACCTCAACGGCACTCGCTGCCATCATCGGCACACTCGCCATGGCTATCTACGCCAAGAAGCCCTTCGGATTGGCACCGGGCATGGGCTTGAACGCCTTCTTCGTGTTCACCGTCTGCCTCACCATGGGCTACTCATGGCAGTTTGCGCTCACCGCGATACTCATCGAGGGCTTCATCTTCGTCGTACTAACACTGACAAAGGTGCGCACACTCATCGTCGACGCCATACCGGCATCGGTGAAGCGTGCCATAGGTGCCGGCATCGGACTCTTCATCGCCTTCATCGGACTGAAGAACGCTGGCATCATCGTCGAGAGTTCTGCCACCTTCGTCACCATCGGCACCATGACCGAAGGCACAGCACTGCTCGGCGTGATTGGCATCGTGCTCACCTCGGTGCTCGTCATCAAGAACGTGCCGGGCTCGCTGCTCATCGGCATCCTCGCCACAGCACTCATAGGCATACCGATGGGTGTCACCCACTTCTCGGGCGTGGTAGACACACCGCCGTCGGTGGCTCCGCTGTTCTGCCAGTTCGAGTTTCACAACATCTTCACGCTCGATATGCTCGTGGTGGTGTTCACCTTCCTCTTCATCGACATGTTCGACACCATGGGCACGCTCGTGGGCGTTTGCACAAAGGCGGGCATGATGCAGAAGGACGGACGCATACCGGGGCTGAACAAGGCGTTCATGGCTGATGCCGTAGCCACAATGGCTGGTGCGTGCCTCGGCGCAAGCACCACTACTACCTACGTGGAGAGTGCGGCAGGCGTAGCGCAGGGCGGACGCAGCGGTCTCACGGCGTTCTCTACGGCTATGTGCTTCGCTGTGGCTATGTTCTTCGCTCCGTTGTTCCTCTCCATACCGGCTGCAGCAACCACTCCGGTGCTCGTCATCGTGGGTCTGTTCATGCTCACACCGGTGAAGGACATCGACCTCGACGACTATGCAGAGTCGATACCGGCGTTCATCACCATCGTGATGATGCCGCTCACGTACAGCATCTCCGACGGCATCCTCTGCGGTGTTATCTCGTACGTGCTTATCAATATGCTCTGCATGAACTGGAAGAAGCTCAACCCCACGCTCTATGTGCTGGCTGCGCTGTTCATTATGAAGTACATCTTCATCTAACTCGAGGATGTGTCAAAACAATACGCAACAAAAAAAGCGAGGCTTTCAAGCCTCGCTTTTTTGTTGATGTATTTATGTTTATTGTCGTTTGCTCAATCGGCGAACTGTTTAGATATCGTCTGGGTCGTCAGCCCAGCTATCGAAGTAGACTCTTGATGCCGAATACGCACCACCCCAGGAGTCGCCTGAGCCTACCGACTCGCTACCTAATGTACCAGAGACATCCGTTCCGTTCTCTTCAATTTTGTACTCACCGGAGCCAGCCATGATTGTTGTACAACACATTTCAACAACGTTTATTTTAGGGGCAGTATAGATTTTCTTATTCATGATTATTCGTTAGTGTTAATTAGGTCGTTTTCTTTACTTCAGTTTCATTACCAAGCAGATTACTTCACCAGCACTTTCTTGCCATTCTGTACATACACGCCGTGCAGACCTTCGAAGCTTGTGCCCACGAACTGTCCCTGCAGGTTGTAGATGCGGTTGTCGGTAGGCTGCTCAACAACAGTGGTAAGCTCGTCGATAGCGGTTGTTGCGCCGTCGATGTTAGCACGCAGAGCTGCGAAGTTGGTGCCTTGCGGAACGATGAAGTACGCACGCATACCCTTCATCTTTGCGGTTGTAGTTCCTGATGGCTTATAGAACTTGTTGCCTTCGCCGAGGAAGAGGTTTGTTCCATCGGTAGTGAGGTCGGTCTTCACACTGTATATGCCTTGCATAAAGTAGCCGTTGGCACCTACCTGCTTAGCTGCTACCGCCTCGATGTTCACGCCAGTGAATGTAGGATCAACCACCTCCTTAGTAGGCTTTACGATGTAAGGCTTGCCAGCCTCGATGTTGGTAGAATGAGCGAAGTTCATCACGTTGTCATTCATAGAGCCAAAGGTGCACACCTGAGTGCCTGCACCAAACTTCTCCTCTATTACGTCAGCCGAAATTGTGAACGGCACACAGAACGTATTCCAATGTTCCGGACTCAGTGTGCGCTTAAGCTGCACGTCAACATCATTCTGGGCATTGAACGACACCGTAGCTGTCTCACGCATAATGTTATCAACATAAGTTTGCGCAGGAGCATAGTCATTAGAAGCCAACTGTATGGTGTATGTACCGCTACATGCCTCATCGTTAACACCTATCTTTATATTCTTTTGCGAAAGGAGTTTTGCCAAACGAGTAGAGTTATGTGTCGGTGTTGCTTCGTTACCTAAGTACATACCATCCTTTGTATATCTAAGCACCAATGGATTAGTATAGGTACGATAACCCGTATTAGCATTATCACCTTCGAGCACATATCCCTGCACCTGTGTTGAGCTAAAATTATAGAAAATAGATCTTCCTGTATTTAAAGTCCAACCAAGCTCATCGTCAGCACCAGTCACACAAAGTACCACACGATTTGCCTCAGCGTCCTTAGCATACACTCCATCAAGGTCAACCGTAACAATGAGTTGTTGTGTATCCCAATCTATTGGAGTTGTAATTTCCCATGGAGTATTCTTAGTTGCCTTCCAAGTGGTCTGACCGTTATAAGTAAGGTTTGCAATTGTACCGGTTGGAATTGTTGTGGATGTTATAACAGCAGCATTATTGGCAATCTCAACCTCTGTGAACACCCAAAGGCTACCTGCATCACTACTTCCATTATCAGTCCAGTTACCAATAGTATGATCCGTGTTGGCACCACCGCCACCATGGAAGTTCAAATAATTATTAGCAGCATTGCCAGCCGCATTGTAAGGCTGTATCTGCACACCGCTTACGCCATTTTTCGCAGTAGATGTGATATAGAACTCGCTGCGCTCGCTCTTCTCACCATTAGAAACGAAGTCCTTACCCGGCGTATAAGTAGTGCTCGTAGTGTACTTAAGCCACTTTTTAGCACTATAGTTATAGATGTAATAAGCGTTTGTCTTGCCGCTAACTTCATAGAAAGCAAACTGTGCATAGTCGGAAGTACTGGTTGCGCAATACAAATTGCTATTAACATAATTATTATTAGCATTACGCATCGTGAATACGTGTTCGGGCATCGTCTCGTTTGTTGAGGTGATGATTCCAGAAGGCACGGTCTTGCTCACCACCTTAACCGACTTATATGTGCCATGCATTCTGCCGTCTCCCTGCTGACTTGCAAAAGTCAAGTTCGAGTTATTAAACAGAGCGGTGAGGAAAGTAGCTGTGAATGTGGTTGAATTACCATCAACAGTAAGACCATTTTCGTTATCAATCTCGATAGTGATGTTGGTCTTGTCGTAAGAAGAACCCAAAGTTACAGTCGCCCTTGGATCATCAATAGCACAGCCAAAACCATGCAATTTCAGTTGTGTTCCATCGCAATATACATGTACAACTGGTGTAGGAGAATTCCATCCAATATCAGAAGAAGTCTGCGGACAAAGATCAAAAATATCGTCTGGATTATTTCCCGATGCATCCGTTGTACAATTAGTGACATCAACGATAATCTGCAACTTCTGCGTTGTCCAATCAATGGTAAAATCGGAATAAAATTTGCTTCCGTTTGGGCTATAGTTTGTAATAGGGAGTGTTTGGGGTTGTCCGTTTCGAGCTAAAGTTTTACCCCCCCCCGATAAAAAATAGCAATGCAAAGATTGCAATGATTTTGTTTAAGCTAAAGGTCTTCATATTTAAGCTATTAAATTGTTATATATTTTTAGTTATTTATACGTAGTTTGTACTATTGTTTAGGTATGTCTGAGTACGAGCGACAAAATTAAGCAATTATTTTTTATGCACAAAAGAAAAACAAAACAAAATGTTTCTGCACCTTATTTTTAACATTACAGCATCCGCATCGGTCGACGCAGACATCCGCATCGGTCGACGCAGACATCCGCATCGGTCG
>ENA-ORNF01002403-ORNF01002403.1-human-gut-metagenome-genome-assembly--contig:-NODE-2403-length-14097-cov-5.478707_pt1 | contig 14097 bp, 14 predicted proteins | sample MGYA00242110_ERZ509012 | MGnify/ENA primary metagenome ERZ509012 (study PRJEB26280, sample SAMEA2338714) | human gut metagenome | biome: human gut; feature: human-associated habitat; material: faeces...
GGCTGCCAGTGTCGGGTTCTCGAACACGCCCATCGGGCCATTCCACACAACCGTCTTGGCGGACTTCACAGCCGCCGCGAACAGCTCACGGCTCTTCGGGCCAATATCGCAGCCTTCCATGTCCGCCGGAATCGCGTCCGCATCGACGGTCACGGTGTCAACCGGCGCGTCAATCGGGTTCGGGAAGTCCTTGATGCACACGGTGTCAACCGGCAGCAGGAGCTGAACGTCCTTTTCCGCAGCCTTCGCCATCATGTCCTTGCAGTAATCAATTTTGGTTTCGTCCAGCAGGGACTTGCCGATTTCATAGCCCTTCGCCTTCAGGAAGGTGAACGCCATGCCACCGCCGATAATCAGCGTATCAACCTTTTCCAGCAGGTTGTTGATGACATTCAGCTTGTCCTCAATCTTCGCGCCGCCCAGCACCGCGACGAACGGACGATCCGCATTTTCCAGCGCCTTGCCCATCACGGCGAGTTCCTTGCCGATCAGATAACCTGCCACGCACGGGGACAGGAACTTCGTCACGCCCTCGGTGGAGCAGTGTGCGCGGTGGCAGGAGCCGAACGCGTCATCCACATAGCAGTCCGCCAGGGAAGCCAGTTCCTTGGAGAACTCCTCGACGTTCTTGGTTTCTTCCTTGCGGAAGCGGGTGTTCTGCAGCAGCACGACGTCGCCGTCCTTCATCGCCGCCACAGCAACCTTGGCGTTGTCGCCAACCACCGTGTCGTCATTGGCGAACACGACGGGCTGACCCAGCAGTTCGCTCAGGCGAACCGCCACGGGTGCCAGAGAGAACTTCTCTTCCGGGCCGTTCTTCGGCTTGCCCAGATGGCTGCACAGGATGACCTTGCCGCCGTCAGCGATCAGCTTCTTGATCGTAGGCAGAGCTGCCACGAGACGATTCTCGTCAGTGATATTTAAGTCTGCATCAAGTGGTACATTGAAGTCACAGCGAACAAGAACCTTCTTGCCCTTTACGTTGATATCATCAACAGATTTCTTATTTAATCCCATGGTATTAACCTCCAATTATTTTAGTATCTAAAAAGGGCCCGGTCCTTGTAAGACCGGACCCTGATAGGTCTTTACGCATTAACGCCTGTCGGCTTATGCTAACTCGCTGAAGTACTTGATGGTACGAACCATCTGAGAGGTGTAGCTGTTCTCGTTATCATACCAGGATACAACCTGTACCTGAGTATTGCCATCTTCCATAGGAGCAACCATGGTCTGAGTTGCATCGAAGATGGAACCGTAGGTGCTGCCTACGATATCGGAAGATACGATCTCATCGGTGTTGTAACCGAAGGACTCGGTAGAAGCAGCCTTCATTGCTGCGTTGATCTCTTCCTTGGTTACAGCGCCCTTAACTACTGCTACCAGAATGGTGGTAGAACCGGTAGGGGTCGGAACACGCTGAGCGGAGCCGATCAGCTTGCCGTTCAGTTCGGGAATTACCAGGCCGATTGCCTTAGCTGCACCGGTAGAGTTGGGAACGATGTTGCAAGCGCCTGCACGGCTTCTTCTCAGATCGCCCTTTCTCTGAGGTCCGTCAAGGATCATCTGATCACCGGTATAAGCGTGAACAGTGGTCATGATACCGCTCATGATAGGTCTGCAATCATTCAGAGCCTTAGCCATAGGTGCTAAGCAGTTGGTGGTGCAGGAAGCTGCGGAGATAACGGTATCTTCGGGCTTCAAGGTCTTGTGGTTAACATTGTATACGATGGTAGGAAGGTCGTTACCTGCGGGAGCAGAAATAACAACTTTACGAGCACCGGCAGTGATATGTGCGGAAGCCTTATCCTTAGAGGTGTAGAATCCGGTACACTCCAGAACTACGTCAACCTTTAATTCACCCCAGGGAAGCTTGCTTGCGTCAGCCTCTTTGTAGATGGTGATGGTCTTGCCGTTAACAGTGATGCTGTCCTCGCCAGCCTCAACGGTGCTTGCATACTTGTAAACACCCTGGGAAGAATCATACTTCAACAGATGTGCCAGCATCTTAGGGCTGGTTAAATCGTTGATTGCTACTACTTCATATCCTTCTGCATCGAACATCTGTCTGAATGCAAGACGACCAATACGACCAAAACCATTGATTGCTACTCTTACTGCCATGTTAATTTCCTCCTAAAATTTTAATTTTATATCTTTTGACTTACTGTGATTCACAGATTGTCAAAATTTTATCAGCAAATTCATTTTACCTAATTCCTCTTTATAATTCAAGATGTAAATGCAAAATATTTGTGATTTTGTGGTAAATTTTACAGTTTGTTTAGAAATGGTATGATTTTTACTGCTTTTTTTGCTATAATAAATTCAAAAAACGATGAAATCGTATTTATTAATAACCAGAAAGGATGAAAAATATGTCTATCAAAGCAGATTGTCATCTTCACTCTTCTTTTTCGGGAGATTCCCAGGCCCCCATGCCGGAAATGATCGATAAGGGCATTTCTCTCGGACTGGAAACCATGTGTTTCACTGAACATAATGACTTTGATTATCCCCATACCGAGGAAGGTCCGGGCCCGATCTTTTTACTGAACACGGATTCTTATCTGTATGATGTGCTCCGTTGCCGTGCGAAATATGAGGGAAAAATGCGGATCCTCTTCGGTGTGGAATTAGGCCTGCAGCCCCATCTGGCCGATCGTAACGAGGATTTTACTTCCGCCTATGATTTTGATTTCGTCATTGGCTCTACCCACCTGTGCCGTGGTATGGATCCTTACTACCCTGAATTTTTCGAGAAGTTTTCCTCCGAGGAGGAAGCCATCAGGGCTTATTTTGCGGAGACCCTGGAGAATCTGAAATGTCATGCCGATTATGATGTGCTGGGACATGTGGACTATATCGTCCGTGTGGCTCCCACCAAGGACAAGAATTATTCCTATGACAAATATAAAGATGCCATTGATCCGATTCTGGAGCTTCTGGTGCAGCAGGGAAAAGGTCTGGAGCTGAACACCGGAAGTTTCCGCTACGGTCTCAGACAGCCCCATCCCTGTACCGATGTCCTGCGCCGCTATCACGAGCTTGGTGGTGAGATCATCACTGTGGGAACCGATGCCCATAAGACGCAGGATGTGGGTTCCTACCTGGATCTGGCCTCCGAGATCCTGCAGCTGTGTGATTTCAAATATTATACCATTTTTGAAAAACGCAGCCCGGAATATCATAAGCTGTAATTTTCCCGCAAAAAAACTCTGCCGTTTATCTTCGGCAGAGTTTTTCATAACCAACTTCTACTATACTCTTCAACATTCTTTCAGCATCTCTTCCAATCTCGTAATGTCCGTAAATGTAACTTTTATTCCTTTCGCATTTAAAGTCAGAAGGCTTTTTATATTCTTCCTGATTTTCTTCTGTAATTCCTTTTTTACCGGCACCGGGTTTCCGTTTTTAGTATGAATATGATCTATATACTCTTCTGTTACAGGGAACATATTCTGAATCAAAAAAGCTGCCTTGCAATCATCATATTCTCCCAGAACGATACCTTTGCATTGTTTTCCTGCGTTCACTATTTTCTCCTTGATTGTTGAAAATTTTTCATATTGCGAAGTGATCGGAACCATCCAGTATAAACCTGTTGTTTCGTCTTTTACGCAGTATAAGGTGGGCCTATATTTTCCATCTTCTTTGTTCTGCATAAGAAATGGATCTTTTGCAAATGCGAAATAACTATCCTTAATGTGATATGCATATCCCGGTAATATTTCCATTTTTCTCCTTCGTGAAATAAAATACCCTCTTCTCTTTCAAATAAAATCAAGGAAAGAGAAGAGGGTTTATTTTCGAGCCGTTCATTTATCAGCCGCTAACGGTGAGCGAACATTATTTACATCTCTATCATATTGCCATGACGTTCATTTGTCAATCTTTATTATTTCCCCAAAAATTGAAAATATTCCTTCATCAGCTCGCGAAACAGCGCATCCGCTGTCCATGAGACATTATGCGGTGTCACAATCGCCTTCAGGGAAACCGGTGGTAAGCCGGTTACCTTATATTCTGCCAGGAATGCATCCACCTGCTGGGGCATCATTCCGGAAAACACCAGCATTTCCATTGCGAAATCAGGACCATCATATATTTTTCCATCCTTGTGAAAGCCACTGATTCCTGCTAATGTCCCGATCTTCTGTCCATAGTCCCTGCGGTTCACCGCTGTCACATCCGCACCGATCTTCTCCGCTGCCACACGCACAGCCCGGTCTTTTTGTGTACTCACGCCAAACAATAATATTTTTGCCATTATATTTCCTCACAGTCCATCATGCGGAAGCCGTTCTTTTCCAGCAATTCCGCAAATACTCCTTGTCCGGGAATGAGTTTACCGGTAAAACTCCCGTCATAAATCTGCCTTACGCCGCAGCTTGGGCTTCGGGACTGCAGAATGGCAAGGTCAATGCCATTCTCTTTGGCAATCCGAAGTGCTTCTTCTGCGCCTGTCCGGAACTGCCTGTCCACGCTTATGCCCTTACAGTTCATGACCACACCGTCCTTGATTTCCGACGGGGTTCTCGGGGTCGGAAGTCCTCCCAGCACCTCGGGGCAGACCGGGATCACCTCATTCCCTTCCAGATACTTTGCCACACGCTCGCTGTAATTATTTTTCCCATTATATTTGCAGTTCTCACCCAACAGGCAGGCACTGACCAGTATTTTCACGTTCCGCTCCTCCCACAGAAAACAAATTCCATATTACAAAACCGGAACACTTTTCCGCACATCCGAAAAATGTCCCGGTTCTTTATCGTTACATTCATTTTGCATTGACTCGGCAGGCATCCACTACAGCAACGGTGCGATCAGCCGCATAATACACTGCCAGCCTCTCACTGCCATATTTTTCCTTCCATCCCGGTATTTATCGGTGACTTCCTCACTATCCTGTATCAGCTTATCAAAATCCGTCTCAATATCCCGGATGGCATCACAGCCATGCATCCACACACCATTTTCAAAATGGTGATACAGGCTTCGGTAATCCATATTGATAGTACCTACCGTTGCGGTATCGTCATCACACAACATCTGTTTTGCGTGTAAAAATCCCGGTGTGTATTCATAAATCCGCACCCCCTGGCGCACCAGTCCGGAATAATAAGATCTGGTCACACCGTAGATGATTTTTTTATCCGGAATACCGGGGGTAAATACACGCACATCCACGCCCCGTTTGGCTGCCAGTCCCAGTTCTCTCGTCATCTCATCACTGATGATCAGATAGGGAGTTGCCACATAGAGGCGTTTTTTCGCTGTCTTGATCAGGTTCAGGTAGACATTCTCACCCACCGGTTCTCCGTCCAGAGGGGAATCCGCATAGGGCTGTACATAGCCGGACGCCTTCTGCACATTTCCGTCTTCCATACCATCCTGTGATGCCTGCAGATATTTTTCATAATCGGTATCGGCCTGTCCCATGACATTCCACATTTCCAAAAACATCATGGTAAAGCTCTGTACCGCTCTGCCGGTCAGCTTCACACCGGTATCCTTCCAGTAGCCGTAAGGATGCGTGATATTAAAATACTCATCCGCCAGATTATATCCACCGGTAAAACCGACTTTTCCGTCGATGATCATGATCTTACGGTGGTCACGGTTATTCATGAAAATATTTAAGAACGGCACCACATAGTTGAATACCCGGCACTGTGCACCGATGTCATTCATGCGGCCAATAAAGCTTTTATCCAAAAAGCCGATACAGCCCACATCGTCGTACAGGATACGGACTTCCACGCCCTCGGCAGCCTTTCTTGCCAATACATCCTTCAGCCGTGCAAAAGCCTCTGCCTCCTCTATGGCATGATACTCCAGGAATATAAAGTTTTTTGCCTTCTCCAGTTCCTGTAACTGTTCCTCATATCCCAGATAAGCCTCCGGATAGAATTTCACATCCGTACCGTCATATACCGGATAGTTGCCGTACTTCCAGATATAATAGCACTGGTTGGCAGCCATGGGATCTTCCGCCTCCAACCGTTCTACCACTGTTTCATCCTGGGGATTCAAGGGAACCAGTTGTGCATCCACATCCTCAAATTTCCGGATGATTCTATGCATAGCCTCTTTATGTCCGAACAATCCGTAAATACACAGACCGAACACAGGGAATGCCAATATCACAATGATCCAGGGCATCTTAAATGCGGCATTGGTATGTTTCCCATAAATCCTGAGTGCCACCACCAGCGCAAACAGGCTGGTCAGCAGAGAGATCACCGAAGAATATTGATACAGCTTGATCATCAATACCAGTATCCAGCCGATCTGTAAAAGCACAGCCAATGCTGCAAACGCAATTCTTCCTATACTGTTTTTCACATTCCCTTTTACTTCAGAACGCATCTGCTTTTTCTTACCCATAATGTCCTATTTTCTCCTTCGTCCTGCAAAAATCATAAGTATCTCCCCCTCACAGACTGCCTGCACTGGGCACAGACAGCTATGACATCATTCGATGGGGGATTGTTTTATGGTATAACATTTTTGCAAAAATCTCAATAGGTCTATGGACTACAACTGTCCTCTTTTGTCTGCCTAACCACAGTTTCTGTCACACAGTACCACCACTGTAGACGGCGTGGTCTGGGCAGGAATACTTCTCGTGGAAGAGGAATAGATAACCACCAGATTATGGTTTGCGGGACTCGCCTGGAAATACTGGTTGTTCACGGTACGCACATCCACTGTGCCATCCAGATTCAACTGCAATGTCTGCTCCTCATTGACCAGGGAATTGTTGTAGTAGCTCACATCCACATACCTGTCGCTTCTCTCTTCTGCCACTACCACTGCAGTATACTGAGGCGGATAAATCAGGGGCATGGGTGCATCGTTGCGATACCAGAACGTAGCCATCATTCCCACAGACAGTGTGGTAAAGTCCACCACATAAGTATCGGGGTTGATAAAAAAGTTCACGGTATTGCCGTCCGTATCCTCGATGGCGGCAAATAACAGGCATCCGTCGGCTCTGCGGCCTCCCTGACCTGCCGGCACCAGATCCACAATTGTTCCTTTCATGGAACAGAAGCTGTTTCTTCTCATAGGTCTCTGAAACGAAAATCGATAATCCATAGTCTCTCCTGTGAATTATAAAAGCTTTCTTCTATTATATGCATAGCAGCACTGTTGTTGTCACACCTTGTATAACAGTTTTAAATTAACTACCCCATATCACTTGCCTATTTTCCCGATAGCACAGGATAAAAATCCTCAGAAAAATATTCTACATGAATGGTATAGTTATTTAGAAACCGGTATACTAGGACAAAACAAGGGATCACTACTGTATAAATAGTGATCCCTGTCTTTTCAGCTATGCAAAGTTCTGTATTTAAAAGGCACCGGAAACACCTCATTGTAACATTTTCTTACAGAACAATGGTTCCACCGCCCAGTACATGCCCGTCCTGATAGAACACCATAGCCTGTCCCGGGGTAGCGGCACGCACCGGTGCATCGAAGGTACAGAGTACTCTGCCATCCGGTTGTTTTGTAAGCGTTCCCTGCTCGCCCTTATGATTATAACGGATCTTCGCCAGTACTCTGACAGGCTCTGTGATATCCTCCACCGCCATATAATTTACTTTTTCACATAATACTTTGTCCGTGAAAAGTTCCTGGTTGGAACCGATCACCACCTCATTGGTCTCGGGGAGGATGGCTGTAACAAACACCCTCTCTCCCATAGGGAGTTCCAATCCTCTGCGCTGTCCTAAGGTATAATGGGTAATCCCCTTATGATGCCCCAGTATCCTGCCGTCCTCCGTGACAAAATTACCCGGTCCCGGCACCTTTTCTCCGGCTTCTCTATCAATAAAGGAAGCATAATCATTGTCCGGCACAAAGCAGATCTCCTGACTGTCCGGCTTATGTGCCACCGGAAGTCCCGCCTCCTCTGCCAGGGCACGGATCTCGTCCTTGGTATATTCTCCCACCGGCATCAGAGTATGTGAAAGCTGATCCTGGGTCAGATTATACAGCGCATAGGTCTGGTCCTTTGCCGCCGTGACGGAATTGCGGATGGCAAAGCGGCCGTTTGGCAGTCTGTCGATCCTCGCATAATGTCCCGTGGCAATATAATCCGCCCCAATCTCCAGACTTCTCTGCAGAAGGGACTCCCACTTTACATACCGATTGCAGGCGATGCAGGGATTTGGTGTATGCCCTCTTAAATACTCGTCCACAAAATAATCCATGACATGACACTTGAACTCTTTTTTAAAGTTCATGACATAATAAGGAATCTCCAGTCTCTGTGCCACTCTTCTGGCATCATCCACCGCAGACAGTCCGCAGCATCCGCCATTGGCTTCCTTGGCGGCTTCCTCCTCGTCCTGCCAGATCTGCATGGTGACGCCGATCACGTCATAGCCCTGTTCCTTCAATAACATGGCTGCCACGGAAGAATCCACGCCTCCGGACATGCCCACTACCACTTTTTTCTTCATAGATCTTAATAATCTTCCTCTTCTTCGCCCTCACTGATGTCGTTCTTGGGCTTCTGCAGTCCCTCAATAGTGATATGGTTCTTCTCCGCATAATCCCACAGGGCTGCATGAATGGCTTCCTCTGCAAGCAATGAGCAGTGTACCTTTACGGGAGGCAGTCCGTCCAATGCTTCCATTACCGCTTTGTTCGTTACCTGTAATGCTTCCTGAATGGTCTTGCCTTTTACCAGTTCGGTCGCCATGGAGCTGGTAGCTACGGCAGCACCGCAGCCGAAAGTCTTGAACTTTGCTTCCCGGATGATCCCATTCTCGTCAATATCCAGGAACATTCTCATAATATCTCCGCACTTGGCGTTGCCCACGGTACCTACACCGCTGGCATCCTCGATCTCCCCGACATTTCTGGGGTTCTGAAAGTGATCCATTACTTTTTCACTGTACATGTATCTGTTATCCTCTTCTTTCTTGCTTAGTTGTTCTTCTGGTTTTTCAGGAAATCTTCATATAAAGGAGACATATCCCGCAGTCTCTGTACGATCTTCTTCACTTCTTCCGCTACGATATCCATCTCTTCCTTCGTGCTTTCCTCAGATAAGGTCAGACGTAAGGAGCCGTGTGCTTCCTCATGCTTTAAGCCGATGGCTAACAGCACATGGGAAGGATCCAGAGATCCGGAAGTACATGCGGAACCGCTGGAAGCGCAGATGCCCTTCATATCCAGCATGATCAGCATGGATTCTCCCTCGATAAAAAGGAAGGAGAAATTGATATTATTCGGAAGTCTCTTCGTGCGGTGACCGTTCAGCCAGCAGTGAGGTATCTCGTTCTCCAGCCGTCCGATCAGATAATCCCGCAGTTCGATCTCCTTGCGGGTCTTACTGTCCATGATACGCATGGCACGCTCCACGGCTGCCCCCAGTCCCACGATACCGGGGATGTTCTCCGTACCGGCTCTGCGGCTTCTCTCCTGCGCTCCACCGTGTACAAAAGAACGGATCTTCACACCTTTACGGATATATAAGAAACCGATACCCTTGGGGCCGTTTAATTTGTGGCCGCTGGCACTGAGCATATCGATGTGCATTTCATCCACATTGATGGGAACCTGTGCATAAGCCTGTACCGCATCGGTATGGAACAATACACCGTGCTCCTTTGCGATCTCACCGATCTCAGCAATAGGTTCAATGGTACCGATCTCGTTGTTGGCAAACATCACGCTGATCAGAATGGTATCGGGGCGGATGGCTGCTTTCAGCTCGTCCAGGCTGATCAGTCCGTCTCTGTCCACATTCAGATAGGTGATCTCAAAGCCTCTCTTCTCCAGATACTCACAAGTATGGAGAATGGCATGGTGTTCGATCTTCGTGGTAATAATATGTTTTCCCTTGGAAGCATAAGCTTCTGCGGTGGCTTTTAATGCCCAGTTGTCGGACTCGGAACCGCCGGCGGTAAAATAGATCTCTTCCGGCTTCGCTCCCAGGCTGTCTGCGATGGTCTGGCGGGCATGATCCATAGCCTTTTTACTCTCGGCGCCCAGACTGTAGATGGTGCTGGCATTGCCGTAATATTCACTGAAATACGGGAGCATCGCATCTACGACCTCCGGTGCTGTTTTCGTAGTCGCTGCATTATCTAAATATATCATATTGCCTCATTTCTGCATATCTTGTAGCTGATCATGCACATTTTACTGCTATTCATGATAGCATTCACTTTACTGTTCTGTCAACAAGGTCATCGGAATATACTTTTGCAAGATCTTTTAAGCCAAAAGGGGCCAAAATCCGCTTATGAAACATGCCAAACGTCATCCCCTGATCTTCGGTACTATGATTCTGACTGCAACCGGCCTCATCACCCGTGTCATTGGATTTTTCTACCGTATCTATCTGTCCAGGCTCTTCGGTGAAGAGGGAATGGGCATCTATCAGCTGCTCAGTCCGGCATTATCCCTGTCCTTTTCCCTGACTGCCGCCGGATATCAGACCGCTATTTCGAAATATGTGGCAGCGGATAGTGTCAAAAGCCCTTCCGGGAATTTAAAGCCGCTGCTGGCCGGGATCAGTATCACCTTCCCCCTGTCTCTTGTAACAAATGCCATTTTGTTTTTCTTGGCGGAGCCCATCGGTACTTTTCTGTTAAAAGAGCCCCGTACCGTATCCATGCTGCGGATCCTGTCCTTCTCCATTCCCTTCGCCGCTCTGCACGCCTGTATCAACGGCTATTTCTATGGAAAAAAGAAAGCGTCCGTCCCTGCTCTCACGCAGCTTCTGGAACAGCTGGCCCGGGTCGGCTGTGTTTTTCTCGTCACCGGAGCCGATCTGGCAGTGGGGCGCACCCCTTCCATCAATGCGGCCGTCTTAGGTCTGGCTGTAGGCGAAATCCTTTCCATGCTGATCGCTCTGATCTGCCTGTACATACACCTGTATCCGGATGCCAGGATCCTTTCCCCGCAAAACCTCTGTCCTTCCTCCACAGTCTACCGGGATTTGTTGGGAATGGCACTGCCTCTGACCGCTAACCGTATCGTTCTGAATATTTTACAGAGCATTGAAGCTATCTCCATTCCCCAGAAGCTTCTGCTCTACGGTTATGATACCACCACAGCCTTAAGTGTATACGGAGTACTCACCGGCATGGCCATGCCCATGATCTTTTTCCCCAATGCCCTGACCAGCTCCGTGGCAGTGCTTCTCCTGCCCACTATCTCCGAAAATCATGCCAAAGGAGACCGTGGAGCTGTCATAAACGCCACCCTTCGCACCGTAAAATATTGCAGTCTCATGGGTGCCTGCTGTCTGTGTGGTTTTCTGTTTCTGGGGGACTGGATGGGAATGGAACTGTTCCACAGCGAACTGGCCGGTCATTTTATCGTGACTCTGGGCTTCATCTGTCCTTTTCTGTATCTGGATACCACCCTCTCCAGCATTTTGCAGGGTCTTGGTATGGCGGGGCGGATCTTTGCCTCCAACGTGGTCTGTCTTCTGATCCGGCTCCTGTTCGTATTTTTTGCTATTCCCGTGATCGGTATGCAGGGATATCTGTGGGGCATTCTGGTCAGCCAGCTGGCGCTGGCCGGAATTTACTTTTTCTGCCTGTACCGTTTCTTCCTGAAAACGCCATAACATAAACCTTTTGCACAAAAATACCTCCGATGCCAAAGCTTACGCCTGACAGACGGAGGTAACCGTTCTTATTTATTCAAATGGAATACTATTCTGTAAATACCATCTTGCTTCCCACAAAGTACTGGTACTGCTGTAAGATCTGATCCTTACGCATATCGGAGATTGCTTTCTCCACATCCAGAGAACAAATATCACTGTCCCTACCGATGTATCCGAAATCATCCTGCTTGTGGAACGTAATGGAAATGTCCTCCTTGTCCTTTGTCTTTTCCTGTATTTCACAACTACTGTAACTATTCAGAAGTCCATTCGCCAAATCGTCTCTACAATACATTCCAGAATAACATGCAGGCATGTTATTTGCTCATGGTGGTCACTCTGCCCTGTAAACAGTTACAAATGCGGTATTTTATCTTCTTTTCAACTATAATATCGACTGATCTTATAAAAGTTAAGTCCTGTTGTGATTTTAGTTGTGATTCTTGTCGTTCAGGACACTCTTTAATTCATCCATAAAGGTGTTCACATCCTTGAACTCCCGGTATACGGACGCAAATCTCACATAAGCGACCGCATCCAGATCCTTTAACTTGTTCATCACAAGCTCGCCGATGGTGCCACTGGGGATCTCACGTTCTTCCCGATTGAAAATCTCGTTCTCCACCTCATCCACCAGAGTTGTGATCTGCTGTGCGCTGACCGGACGTTTATGACAGGCTCTGAGCACACCTGCCTCAATCTTGGCACGGTCATAGGCCTCTCTGTTATTATCTTTTTTGATAATGATCAACGGGATCGTCTCGATCTTCTCGTAAGTGGTGAATCGCTTACCGCATTCATCACATACACGACGGCGGCGAATGGAGTTGTTATCTTCCGCCGGTCTCGAATCGATGACTCTGGTATTTTCATGGCTGCAGAACGGACATTTCATAGGCATCCTCCTTATAAAAACCACGTGTTATTTATGTTAAGATTATAGAAGATTCAGCAATTAATGTCAACTAAAATTATGTCCGGGCCGATCTGCCGGATGTCCTTGTAAGGAATGACAATATTGGGCTCACAGCGCAGGAATCCCAGCCACTGATTTCCTCCCGGCACCATGATCTTACAGATGCATCCGCTGCACTCGTCGAACTCCAGATCACATACATGCCCCAGCTTTTTGCAGTCTCTGACATTGATCACATCTTTGCATTTTAACTCGGAAAAAAGCATACTCTGCTCCTCCCGTTTTCTTTCTATTTATTATATGGTACCGCTCCGCTTCCCGTTCGGGAAAAACTGGAAAATCTTTCTTTCCAGTATAGTCCCTGATTCTCCTGTGAATACTGTAGTTATCAAAAATCAGAAACGATTCAGAAAACTTGGGAGGTCTCTATGATACAGGGAAAAGTGGAAATCTGCGGTGTCAATACAGCAAAGCTGCCTTTGTTGAAAGCAGCGGACAAAGAAGTGCTCTTTGCTAGGATCCGTGAGGGAGACATTGCTGCCAGAGAGACCTACATCGAAGGCAACTTACGTCTGGTTCTGAGTGTGATCAAACGTTTTTCCGGCAGTGCGGAAAATGTGGACGACCTGTTCCAGATCGGCTGTGTCGGTCTGATCAAGGCCATCGACAATTTTGATTCCACCCTGGGGGTAAAATTTTCCACCTATGCGGTTCCAATGATTATCGGAGAAATAAGAAGATTTTTACGGGATAACAACACCATCCGGGTCTCCCGCTCACTGAAAGACACTGCTTATAAAGCAATCTATGCCAGAGACACCCTGACCCGGAAAAATCTGAAAGAGCCCACCATGGAAGAGATTGCCGCAGAAGTGGGCATCTCCAAAGAAGATATCGTCTATGCCCTGGATGCCATGCAGAACCCCATGAGTCTCTATGAACCGGTCTACACTGACGGCGGTGACACTCTCTACGTCATGGATCAGATCAGTGACAAAAAAAACCGCGAGGACAACTGGATCGAAGAACTCTCTCTAAACGACGCCATGAATCATCTGAACGAGCGCGAGAACTTCATCCTGCGCCTCCGCTTTTACGAGGGAAAGACACAGATGGAAGTCGCCGAGGAGATTCACATCTCCCAGGCACAGGTCAGCCGTCTGGAAAAGTCTGCATTGAAAACCATCCGCCAATATCTTACCCTATAATATTATCTCGACCATTTATCACATAATGCATTAATCTGATCTGCAAATTTAGCCAGATCCTTGTTTGCCCCGCCTTCGTTCTTATGAATAACAGCGATCAGCCTCTGTCCTGCTGCCAGAAGTCTTGTGAATACATCTGATACCACAGACGTACGTTTCTTCACAACAACAGGTGCGGCTTCATATTCTATAGCATCTGTTATCAAATCAAATCTTGTTCCGGAGTATGGCGCATATGCCTTTTGTCCATGTTCGATTTTAAGACATTCTGTGAAAAGATTACATACGCTGTCCTCTCCATGTACCACGAACACCTTCTTCGG
>ENA-ORNF01002404-ORNF01002404.1-human-gut-metagenome-genome-assembly--contig:-NODE-2404-length-14094-cov-7.016383_pt1 | contig 14094 bp, 18 predicted proteins | sample MGYA00242110_ERZ509012 | MGnify/ENA primary metagenome ERZ509012 (study PRJEB26280, sample SAMEA2338714) | human gut metagenome | biome: human gut; feature: human-associated habitat; material: faeces...
TATATATATATATATAAATTTTTTAAAAAAGGAGATTGAGTAAATGGCAGCAAAAGGTGGAAAAGGAAAAACTTCATCAGCAAAGATTGCTTCTAAAGCAAAAGCGATGGCTGGATTCAAATTGGCAACTTCATATGAGTGTGAAAATTGTCCAAAGCAATGTGAAAAAGGAAAAAAGTATATTGAGCAAGTCCATATTGCAAAGTATGGTAAAGGTGTAACTTGTCCATTAAAGTAATTTTATGAGGTTAGGTTCTTTAACTTAACCTCTTTTTCGACTAAAAAAATGATATATGGAAGGAGTTAGAGGATCTATGATAGAAAAAAAGTTTTATCCTGGCGATGTGATTAATTATACATATCATAGCAATTTAACGATAGTTTCTGAAGATGATGAATTCTACACATTAAGAAATGAAAACAACCATCAGATTAAAGTAAAAAAGACCTTAATAAATAAATATGGAGAAAAAGCAAATGGCCACTCGTGATGGCTGTGGTGTATTATAGATATATTAGAAGAGGGATTAGTTTCCTTCTTTTTTGATTTTCGTTGGTTATTTTTTTATTAAATTGCGAAACATTTAAAGGAGAAATTAAAATGTTTAAAATACATAGATTAAATACTTTGCCAACTACTGGCCTTATTGACGGAGATGTATACTATATACCAAATGAAGATAACACAAATGCTATGGACGTTTACGTAATAGATAGGAATAACGATCCTAAAAAGGTAAGTACTACTAATGGAACAGAAATAGTATTTAAGGATTCTATCGGTATAAATGATGAAATTGATAATATTTATAACGAACACACATGGGTTAATGTAAATGAAGAAACTAGTATAAATGATTTTGTACACATTTGGCGTGGATCTATCGGTGATTATTCTGCTTTAACAGAAGATGAAAAAAGTGATGATTCAACAATTTTTATAATTAAATAAAAGGAGGTTTTTTACATGTCAATTTCAATAGGAAAAACTTCCTATGGTCAAGAAAATTTAATATATCTTGGAGACAAATTAGTATCAGAAATTTATTCAGGCGACGACATAGTTTATTCAGATGATGGTTTAGTGTTTACAATAGATACGACATATATTAATTACAATCAAAGAGATCCGAATGCAAAAAGTTTTGGATTGCCAATTTCTAAAAGTGCAGATGCAACATATAATTTCGTAGTATATTGGGGAGATGGAACTAGCGAATCTCGTTCAGGTAATGGTTTCAATGAAGTTGGTAAAGTTGAACATGAATATAGTGAACCTGGAATTTATACAATCAAAATAAGTGGTATATATCCATGTTTCAATTGTCAATATGATATGTATAGTGAATATAAAAAAAGTTATAATACTAACATAATTTCAATTGAAAAAATTGGAAATGTTGGTTTAGAAAATCTTAATCAGTCATTTGCATATTGCATGAATTTGATTAATGTGAATTGTAGTATACCAAAAATAACAGATACTTTAGATGCAACTTTTAGATGCTGTTCTTCATTGATTAAAACTCCACAAATAAGTGATGAATATGTTACATTAAATAATACTTTTTTAGATTGTGGTAATCTAGAAGAGATTACTAATTTTCCGGCTTCATTGCAAATGCTTTATTCAGCATTTCAAAATTGTCCAAAGCTGACAATTTTACCAGTTAAATTTCCATCAGGGTTACAAAGAATACAAAGTACTTTTCAAAACACTGGAATTACTGAAGTACCAATGATACCAAAATCAGTTATGTATTGTCAATCTGCATTTGCGAATTCTAAATTAACTAAAGAATTAACTTTTGAAGAGGGTTCACAATTAAAATTTGCAGAATGGATTATTAATGGATGTTTAGAATACAACGGTATTTTGGACTTTAGAAATTGTCATTCGTTGAATGCATTTACAGTTGGTAATTCATCCGTAAGTGGAATTTTATTTAATGAAGCTGCTGGTCAATTTATGAATCCTCAACAAGGTTTTACTAATGGTGTTATGGGAATAAGTAAATGTCCTAATTTAACAGCTGAAAGCTTAAATGCTATGTATGAAACATTACCTAGATATGAACAAACACCTCAATGGAAAAGAAAAATTTCATTTGAAGACGTTCCAGCCGTTGCAGAAAGTAATAGAATATTAGCTATTAAAAGAGGTTGGATAATTGAACCAGAAGTCGGATGTATATATTGTGATTATTCACATGGAAATGATAGCTTAACTGAATCAACAAATGATACTCCATTTAAAACATTAGCAAAAGCTACTGAAGCAGCTATTGGAAAACTTTCTGAAAGTACAAGTGTAATAACTATTATGGTAAAATCTCCAGAGCAATATGACGAAGCTAAATTTAATGCTTTTCAAACTAATTTAAATACTCTAACAGAATCTGATAAAACTATTGCAATTTCTACTATTAATAAAACTAGTTTAATAACTACAAAAGAAACAATTGATGGAAGTAAATTCATAAAAGCTGAAGATTCTACAGATCAAGACGTTTTAGATAGATTAGGTTGTATGTTGACAGATACAACAAATTTATATGTAGCAGATATTTCAGAAATTATAAACAAATACTATTCTTCACCTACAAATTTAAATTCAAGTTTAATTCAAGATTTCCCAAAAGTAATGTATGGAAATCAATATTGTGAATTAGCTTCTTATCCTAGCCAAGGAATGGAAACTTTAACTTCAGTAACTTCTGCATCTAGTATTGATTTTAACAATTCATTTTCTTTTACAACAAATATACCGGCCTCTTCAGCTGATTCTATAAATGCACATAAAAATGAATTAATTTTAAATTTAATTACAAAATCCGGTAACAGCTGTTACCAATTCAACAATGATACAATATCAATGTCAGGATCCAATATCGTTTATACTCCAAATGGAACTACTCAATATTGCAATAATACTAAAAAACCTTATACAATATTTGACGATTATGATTTGCAAGATTATGGAATTGAAAATGGTGCTAAATTCAAATTGTATAATGTATTCACTGAAGTAGCTTCTGAAAATAGATATTTTATAGATTTTGAGAATAAGAAATTATATTATTACAGTGATTCTTTTGATAAAACAAGAAAATGTTATATTTATTGTCCTGGAAAAACGATTAAATTAAAAGGCAAAATGAGTTTACAAGACGTTATATTTGAATTTTCTTCTAAAAATGCTTTACAAATAGACGATTTTAAACACATAGAAATGTCTAATTGTACATTTAGAGATTGCAATGGAATACTACTTAATGATACTAACTTATCAAGTGACAATAGCTACGATAAAGATTATAATCATTTACTTAAGGATCTAAAGATAGAAAAATGTACATTTAATAATGTTGAGAATCCATTAATATTCAATTCAAAAAATAAATATTGTATAATTGATTTTCCAGAGCCAAGAGTGTTACAGGATCCAGATACTGGAGAATATTATACAGAAGATTTAGGGATAATTCAGAATAAATCGATTAATAACAATACTTTCGTAAATTGTAATCAATTAAGTAAAGCTCCTTGTATTGAAATTCAAACTTCAAATTGCTTAGTGACAAACAATAAATTTACTAATTGCTATGGAATGTGCATAGAACATTTAGGTGTTGCTAATTTAATAGAGTCTAATGAAGTTGATGGAGCGTTGATTGATATAAACGGTGGAGCAATTTCATCATTAGGAACCAGAACTAGTAGAGGTACAAAAGTTAGAAAAAATGATATTAGAAATTTACCTAATAGTGGAGATTCAAGTATAATCAAAGCAGGAATTATGGCATTAAATGATACTGGTGGAAATGAAATTAGTGAAAATACTATTACTGATTGTAATTATGGGATTTATTTAGATGGTGGTCAAGATAATATCGTATATAAAAACATTTGTGATAATTGTTTATATGGTTCAGTTGTTTTAAAAGCAAGATATGATAAGCTTTCAAATGATTATTTACAAGCGCAGCTAGATAGAATGTTGTTAACAGATAGTAATAACAATACTATTAACTACAAAGATAGCCACTGGTTAAAATACTATGGAATCGGAAAAGACAAGGATAGGCCTTTAATTGGTGTAAATACTTTGTTTAAAAATTATGGAGATTTGAATGCGTATTGTGAAAACAATTTTATAGAAGAAAATGTTTCTAAATCTTGTGGAACTTTATCAGGTGCAGACATAAGTGCAGTTGATGGAATAAGTTTAGTTTATTCTTCTGTAATTAACAATACTACAAGAATGAATACGATAACAGGAAATACAATTGAGTAGTTTAAAAAAACTACTCTTTTTTTTCTAAAAGACTATTTACAATTTTTACAAATTAGTATATAATAAAATTATAAAAAGGAAGGGATGATGGGGTAATGAAAATAGAATTAAGGATGGAAGATTTACAAAATGAGAAAGCAAAACAATTATTAAAAAATATAATTGGTAATGAGGAGGTAATCTTTGTAGGGATTGGCACTATGAAATGCATATTGGATAGTCTAGGTCCGAGAATTTGTTCAAAGTTAAAGAATAAAGTTTCTGTATTTGGTACTGCTGAATCTCCTCTACATGCATTAAATATTAAAGAAAGAGTTCCAGTTTTGATGGAAGAAAACAAAGATAAACTTAAAATTGCTATTGATAGTTGTATTTGTGATGAAGATAAGATTGGAACAATCTTTATAGACAGCAAACCTGTAAGGCCAGGTGCTGGAATGAAAAAAGAATTACCTGCAGTTGGAGATTATTCAATTAAAATCGGCGTTGCTAGTACAGTAGATGCTTTGTTTCCACCATATAAAGGAGAAACTGAAGAAATTCAAACTAAAAGAATGCAAGAATGGGCAACTATGGTTGCTAATTACATTATAGAATGCTTGGAAGAAGGAAATGAAAATTCAAAAGATGAATCAGAAGATACTGAAGAGTATATAGAATTTTAAAAGTGTGAATTGAAAACATATTTTTAATAAAATGAAAGTTTTTTAAAGGGGAGTGTGATTTGAATGACTTGTGTCGTTGCATATAGGGATAAAGATAGAGTGTATGTTGGTGCTGATAGTTTAAGTTCTTCACAACAAACTATGGAAAGAATACCACGAAGAGATCGTAAAGTATTCAAATTGAGAGATAGAGAAGATATTCTAATTGGTTTTTGCGGTTCTTACAGAATGGGTCAATTACTTCAAAGTCAGCCAGGATTGCTTCAATATACCGAAGTTCAAATTGGTGAAGATTCAGAAGAAACTGTTGAAGAGGTAAAGGAAGTGGAGGATCTTGATTACGATGCAATGATCGATGTATTTGTTCCAAATGTAGTAGAGTTATTCAAGGCTGCAGACTTTGCAGTCAATTCAGAAGTTGGTTTATTAGGTGGTAATTTCTTTGTTGCTACCAAAGATAGATTTTTTTACGTTTTAGGCGATTTCAGCGTTGCTGATATTGATGCGGACTATTTCGCTATTGGATGTGGAGGTCCATATGCTATAGGTGCTTTAGATGTTTTAAAAGATAACCACAAAATGTCAGTTACGAAAAAGATTGAAAAAGCTTTAAAAGTCGCAAGAAACAATGCAATGGGTATAGACGCACCGTATTTAATTTTAAACACTTTAGATGATAAGGAGATTAAAATAACGAAATGATACAATATATAGTATGCGGTTTTAATTCTGAAGATGAAATTTTTGATAATAAACCATTAGTTACTGCATTAGGTTCTACTACTATAGATGGAATTGTATTGGCTGAGACTTTTTTAGACATTGTAAATAAAGAATTTCTAGAAGATCTTGAGCAATATGAATATTTGATAATTTTTGATAGTACTGGACAACTTTATTTTAGAACCATTTTAGAAGACAATAATTTGAAAGTAAGCATTTGTTCCTTGGATGATAAAGTAAAGATCTTTGGTGGGTTGATTGGGTATAATTATTTGGTAGATAAGCTAAATAAAGAAGAGGAAAACAACATGCCAAGACTTTTAAAGATCCCAACCGAAAAATTAGAAGTAGAGATGATAAATCAACAAAATACCGAAATTACTGAAAAAATAAAGAAGAGGTTTCACCAATAACCTCTTCTTTTTATATGTTTAAAACTAGTTTCTAACTAATCCTCTTCTTCTAAATCTTCTTGTCTTAGTAAAAGTAGGAGTTCCACATGGTTTCTTATTTGTATGTAATGAAGCTTCTACATCTCCCTCTTCATTTTGAACTAATGTATGTTCTAATTCATTATCCAAACCATCGATAGTAATGTAGTTCTTAATGTCTGAATTTCTATCATAAGCAGCATCCATCCAGTTATCATATACTAATGATGGGTCTACAACGCAAGAAATGATTGTCTTGTTATCAGCTCTTCTTAACTTGTTCTTATTGAACTTTAATTCCTTTTCTCCAGTTTCTTTGTTTTTGCTGTTTTGGAATGCTACACTTTGTAAAACGTCCATATTTAAGATATCATCTGTAATGATTGAGTCGTCTCCATTTTCTATATGATCGATTATAGGTCTTGCAATAGTAAACTCTACTAAATGATCGTCATTAGGTAATATTTTACAATAGAAGTCACACCCTAGTCCAAGGATCCAGTTTCTTTCAGCTGTAGTTAAAGTATTATTTATTATTTTATTAGTTAATTCTTCATCCGGCTTTTCGATATAGAACATTAATCCTTCATCGTTTTCACATCTATATCCGCAAAAAGTAACGTCTAATATAGAAGTCTTCTTCATCTTTCTCTTTGGTTCTCCACACTTAGCTGTTTTCTTAGCTGTCTTAGCTGTCTTGCTAGCAATTTTAGTATTCTTACCTTCTAATTTAGCAACTCTTTCTCTTATTCCCATTATAAAGATCTCTCCTTTAAATTCTTTCCGTTTTTTTTAAATCTCTACTATATAAATACTGTTCTGGAAATTGCATATTATTTGGTTTAGTTCGGAAAATAACGTCTATTTAATTTTTAAAGAGTGAGATTTTTTCTTACGACGTTTGAGGAGTGATGCCCCTATCAATACCTATTTTCGATGTACAAATTAGCTATGGAGGTGTCTTTTGCATTTACTTATAAATGTTTACAACGTTATGGAAAAGTTAAAAATTGATTATGAAAGTGTTAAAGAAATATATATAGTTTATGACGAGAAACATAAATTTTTAGAAATTCTCCACATAGATACTAATATTCAAGAGTATTTAGCTGAAAATACGAATGCTAAATATTATGACAAGATGCCAATTGAGGACATTATCATTTATGAAAATGACAATGAAGAGGAAGAACAGATAAATAATAAAAGAAAGAAGAGGGTTCGCTTTTAGGATCCTCTTTTTTCTGTTTACTTTTTTACAAGTCTTGTATATAATAAATATATAAAAAAGAGGAGGTTAAATGAATGGAAAAATTAACTGATAAGCAAACTAAATTAGTTTTAACTCAACTGGTCTTTAAACTGTTGATAGAAAGGAATTCAATTTATGATTATAAGAATAGAAGCTCATTAACTAATGAAGATATTGCTTTTTTAAATAATTTCTTTAATAAAGACAACTTAGTGGAAATTCTTTCTGATGAACCACAATTAAGTATCACTTTACTTAGATACAAAAGTGATTTTTTTAATGCAGATCAAAAGGTCAAATTGATACGTAGTATTGCCAAAGATAGAGATCTATTAATTAAATTTATAAATGATAACTACTTTAGAAAGACTTTACGAGTTCAATCCGAGATAGTTTCTCTAATTGGAGAGGATCCTGAGTTAATAGTAATCTTTGCAGAGTCTTTATTGAGAAATGATGATGTAAAGGACATTAAAGAATATGTTAATAAATTGAAGATCAGCAAGAAGCAAAAAGAGTTTGTAAACTCTGCTTTAGTCACTGCAAAACTTATGGACTAAGAAAAATTCCCTATTTCTTTTAGGGAAGTGAAAAGTATGAAAAGATTAATAACCTTTTTGATAATATGCTTATTATCATTTAGTACGCTTGTATTTGCTGATACTGGCATAAATGGCAAAGAAAAAATATTAAATGATAAACTAAAAGAAGTAGAAGTTTTAAATAATGATAAAAAGATAAGTGAAATGTTAAATAATAGGAAAGCGTTAATAGATACTATTAACGAAGAGAAGAACAAAATCAAATTAGAAAAGCAAACTAAAGAAAATGAAATGAAGGAAATGCTAAACACAATAAATGAGAATAAACCAATTGGAAAAATTCTTATATATCATTCACATACATTAGAAGAATATGCTGATGGTACTACAGTTGTGGATGCTGGTAATGATTTAACTCACAAACTAATTGAACTTGGTTTTGAAGTAGATAATGTAGTAGACAATTTTTCATTTGATTACAATAACGCTTATTACTATTCAAGAAATTATCTACAAGGTTTAGATTTAAGCCAATATGATTTAATAATTGATATGCATCGAGATGCTGCCTCTTCAAGATTACTTAATGAAATAGATGGAACTAAGTATTCAATAGTAAAATTTGTTTTTTCAGTTCAAAATGTGAATCATTCAGCGCAAAAGCATTTAGCTGATAAAATCTCAAGTAATATGGCAGATATATATTCAGAAGATTTTAATTATGACTTTGGAATTCTTGATTTTAATCAAGATTTAGATGATAGTATTCTTTTAATAGAAAACGGTTATAATTCAAACGAATCAGAAGAAATCTATAATTCAAATACTAAAATAGCAAATGCTATATATGAAGCTTTAAAAGGAGAGGAGTAAAAAACCTCTTCTTTTTTTAAAATTACTATTTACAGACTGTTAGATCTAGTGTATAATATAACTATAATAAAGGTAAAGGAAATAAGGAGGTTAATCAATATGAAGGTTGATAATAGTAGAAGAAATTCAGATGAAATTAGGAGTTCATTCAACAAAAAGGTTTGTCCAGCTTGTGGAAGTGAATTATCCGAAAGGGAAATAAAACTTAGAAAATGTAAAAGCTGTGGGTGTACAATTAATTTTACAAGTAAATTTTCTGTAGTTGTTGGTCTTATTGCTATCGGTGCTGTACCAGTTGCTTTAGTAATAGATAAAGATTTCAGAGCTTGTGTAATCGCTTTCTTTGTAGGTGGTATTATTTTAAATTGTATATCTGGTGGTTTTCACTTCTGTGTTAATTGGGCAAGAGATAGAGTTCAATGGTTTTTAGGTACTGGTAAATATAGAAACGGTGAAGATAGAAGAAGATTTTAAAAATTACTATTTACAAATTACTCAAAATGATTTATAATTAAACTATAATAAAGGTTAAGGAACTTACCTTAAAAGTTCCTAACTTAATATTTTTTGGAGGTTAGTCGCCATGGAAATCAGAGAAATGTTAGTTAAATTTAACTCCACCAAAGATGACGAAATCTTAGAATTAATTAACGAATATGTTAACGATTACAAGGAGTTTGAAGAACCTCATACATTTTATAAAAAGATGCGAGAGATGGCAAAAGATATAAGTGATGAAGTTGATAAAGAAACAAATGAATTGATTTTAGGATTTGTTAAGGACTTTGATTTCTTCAATGAAAATGATTTCATATTTGAAAAAGAAATTGAAGTCGAAGAAGAGGAAGAGGAAGAAGAAAAGATTGCTGTTAATCGACAAAGAGCTGCAACAAACTTCAAACTTACTGAAAGATACAAAGTAATCTATAACACAGCAGAGAAATCAACTCAAGAAATGGTTGGTAAGTACGTTTTTTACTTGATTATTAATGAAAATAATGGTAAACATTACTATGGAGTTTGTCAAGGTAGATACTTTGGCAAGATCCTAAATACTTTACTAGACAACTATAAATGTTTGAAAACTGGTCGTCAGTATAATTCAACTATAAATGAATTAATACAAAACGATTTTAATGCTAGTGAGGGAAGAGGTTTTTCAATTACTGCGTTAAAAGTTGGAAGCAAAGAAAACTTGAAAAAAGAAAAGAAAGAAATAGTTAATCATTTTACAAATAAAGATTTACTATATAACATTAAAGGAAGAGCGCATGTTTAATGCGCTTTTTAAGTAATTTTAGGGAGGTAGAACGATAAGTGATTGAATAAATTAAGTACAAATTACTCAGATTTTTTTAAATACAAAAGAGGTGTATAAACAACATCATAAGGGAGAAGAAAAGAATGAAAAATTTTTTAAAAGCTAACAAAAATATAATCATTAATTTGTTAATGATAGTATTAGTAATTATTTTACTTTTTACTCTTACGAAACTGATCGAAGTAGATAAATCAAAGAGATCCTACGAAAACAACACTAAGAAACAAGTTGAACAATACAAAGAGCAGAGATTACTACAGTCAACTGAAAAAATTGCAAGTAAAGCGAAGCAAGAGGAAAATGTTGCATCTGCAGAACGGGAAGAAAATACTACTTCTGTAAAGAAAGAAGAAAACGTTACTTCTGTAAATAAAGCCATAAAAACAAATGCGATTGAAGAGATCATCGAACGTGAGAATAGAGAAAAAATCACAAACAATACAAAGCAAGAAGAAAACGTCGTTTCTGCAGAGAAAGAAGAGAATTCTAACTCTGCAGAGCAAAAAGAGAATACTATGCCTGTAAAGAAAGAAGAAAATGCTACTTCTACAGAGAATACTACAGATACCAATGCAATCAAAGAGACTATTGAAAATAAGCAAAATGAAAAAACTACAAACGAAGTAAAGCAAGAAGAGAATACTAATTCTGCAGAGAAAATTGCAGAGATTAATGTGATTGAAGAGGCTAGTGAAAGCAGTGAAAAAACTTCAGTTGGATATTCAACAGCTGTTACTCCCGAAACAATGACAATAATGGGCTACGAAGAAATTGATGTTGATAAAGCCATAACATTTATAATAGGATTGATTGGTGAAGATAATGTTGATAAAATAAAGCTTAATGGATCTTCACTTAATTTTCATATATCAAATACTAACAAAGCTGCAAAAGCTGAAAACGTTAATGCATATTTCGTATTAGCTCAGCAATTGTTAGAAACTGGCATTTTTACATTCGAAAATTCTTCAGTAAAACCTGAGTACTACAATTTTGCTGGATTGGGTGCAACTGATAAAGATCCGAAACCAAATAAATTCTTCTCAAACTATGAAGGTCAATTGGCTCAAGTACAACATCTAAAAGGGTATGCAACAACAGATGCATTAAACGAAGAATGTAAAGATCAAAGATTTTCACTATTGGCTAATAAAAGAGGATCCGCTATAAATGCTGCTGAACTTTCAAATAAATGGGCGTCAAAGGCTGAATATGGGAAATTATTAGCTGAAATGTATAATCGATTTCATACTACAGAAGTAAACTCAGTGATTGTAAGCAAATATAAGTATAAAGAATTTTAAGAAAAGGGGATTTGTATGGAAAATGTTAATGAAGAAAATAAGAAAGAATTGATAGAAGATTTGACAAAAGTTACTGGCAAAGTTAATCAAACAATTTTATGGAAAAGTTTAAATATATTGGCTGCTAAGGGAATTAATGATGAAGAGGCTTGCGATAAGACTCGAGTTCTATTCAAGGAATTTCCTATGTTGTTCGCTCAAGGGTACAGCTGTTTGAATAAACGAAATAGAAGAATAATTTCGCGAATGCTTGGGTATGATACTACACTAATTGTGGTGTATAACAAGGATTAATGGTCTGTTAACATTTATTTTTTCTATATGAAAGAGAATGAAAGGTAGAGGTGATTAGTTTGGCTAACACTTTTTCGAAACGTGTTTACTATATCGAAGGTTTAAATATCATGGTAGGGGAAGTCAATAGTATTGAAAAATACAATGAGATGATGTCTTTAGGGATGGTATATGATAGCCTAGAAGAGAGTATAAAAGCAGTTTTAAAGAAAATTGATTTATATACAGAAACGAATGAAGCAATGATCGACGAATTTAAACATGGATTGCAAGATGAAGTTTTGGATTTTAAAATGAGTGTTCAATACTTAACGTCAATAAAACATTTAAGAGAGCAGTTGGAAGATTACAAAGACAAAAGAAACTACTACTCGAATTTAATATGAAACGATATATCGCCCTTGTAGGCGAATATCACCGTAATAACAACAACCGTGGCGACGTTCTTTATTATACTTGGCTCAAAAGTGAAGGAGAAGCATTCATCATCAACTATTCAATTGCTAAGGAACTAGGAATGACTAGAGACGAATACGAAAATGAAATGCAAAAATTTGGAGAAACGGTACGACCGGAAAATTGTGTTGATTTGTATTTCACAGATCAAGAATCAGCTAAAAAATTTGCTAAATACATTATAGACAATATCATTCTACTAATTACTTTAAAAAACCTACAGGGTAACATAAAGTGAATTGTAGGATGATATTTATTTTTTTGAATTTTTTTTGGTGTATAGTATAAACATAATAAATGTAAATACATAAAAACATGGTATAGTAAAACATAGGTCTTTAATCTGGAGTAAAAAAATGTCACATTATTTTAAAATTACTATTTACAAAGTTAAGAAAATGGTTTATAATTAAACTATAATAAAGGTAAGGAAACTTACTAGTAATATTAAAAAAGGAGGTGAAAAAAATGGGTTATTACAAAATGAAAGATAATGAAATGAATTTAGTTTATAAATACTATGGCAATTTTACAGCTAAAGAAAACTATATATTCAGACAATTAGTTTTTAATTCATCAATGATTTATAATAAAGTAAATTGGTATTTTCTTCACCACAAATTTGATAGTAAATTACAACCGCAAATAGTAAAATACTTAACAAAATATGATGAACATGGAAAATATTTTATTCAGCAAGAATGTGGAAAAATAGTAGATGGTTTAATAAATGATTGGAAATCATTTTTTGCAGCAGACAAAGAATACAAGAAAAATCGTAAAAAGTTTACTGGTAAACCTAGAAGACCAAAATGTCAAAAAGTCAAAGATAAAATGAATGAAGTAATTTTTGATGAAAGAACAATTAGAAGATTAGACATTGTAAAAAAAGGTAAACTTGATAAACATGGATGTGGAGTAATAATAGATAATAAAATTAGTTTTTCACTATCTAAAAAAGCTAAAAGAAAATTTAAAATGAAAAATCTAGAAGTTAATTTGTTTAATTTTAAATTTCCAAAAGGTTTAAATGAAAACCTATCTAATTTGCAACAAGTAAGAATTTGCTATGATAAAAAAATCGAAAGATTTTATCTAGCATTTATCTATAGAGTAGAAGTATTTACTCTTAATAAAAAGAATAATGATATAATGGCAATTGATCTTGGACAAAATAACTTAATAACTGGAGTTTTTAATGAATCTCCTTATAGATTTATTTTAGATGGTAAAGAATTAAAATCAAAAATTGCTTATGTTAATAGTAGAATTGATAGACTAAAATCCAAAGAAATGAAAAAAATAAAAGATATGAAAAAATTCAAATTAACAAAGAAAATGAAAAAGTTATACAGCTACTGGAGAAACTACACTTGGACTTACATTCATAAATGTAGTAATAAAACAATTAAAAAAGCTTTAGAAAATAATTGCAATACAATAGTAATTGGAGATTTTAAAGGTGTGAAGAGAAATAAAAAGCATATGAAATATTTTGCAACTATACCTTACGTTACTCTAATAAATCAAATTAAATATAAAGCTAAAAAGGTTGGAATAAAAGTAGTAATGATAAATGAATCCTATACCTCAGGATGTAGTTGTATAGATGACTATGAAATATCTAAGGAATGTTACAATAAAAAACGTAGAAAGAAACGTGGAGATTTCATAACAAATAATGGTTTTCATATTAATGCTGATGTGAATGGAGCATATAATATTTTAAGAAAATATTTAGAAAATAATATCCCTCAGTGTCTGATTGAAGATACTTACAAAAATTTATATTTGACTTATTTAAATATGTATCTTAGATTCAAGGGTAATGCCGCATTAACGAGCGGGGTGAATAGAATTATCTATTCGCCGGTGCTTATGCATTTATAATGGTTTTTTAAACCATATATCATTTTATTATTAAATGATATGTTTA
>ENA-ORNF01002406-ORNF01002406.1-human-gut-metagenome-genome-assembly--contig:-NODE-2406-length-14091-cov-6.519094_pt1 | contig 14091 bp, 14 predicted proteins | sample MGYA00242110_ERZ509012 | MGnify/ENA primary metagenome ERZ509012 (study PRJEB26280, sample SAMEA2338714) | human gut metagenome | biome: human gut; feature: human-associated habitat; material: faeces...
GGAAACGTGGAAATCCACTATCGCGCCTCCGACTGGCACCGCCATGGGCACGACGACGATCCGGCATACGATACCGTTGTGCTGCACGTCGTGGCAAAAGACGACGCTCCGGTGGTGCGCGCCAACGGCGAGCGCATCCCGCAAATGGTGATGGAATGCACCGCAGAAATCGCCGACCGCTATGCCGCGCTCGTGAATTCCACCGTGGAACTGCCATGCCGCCAGGTGATACGCGAAATGACAAGTCTCGATGTGGCGGAATGGGTGCAGTCGCTCATCTTCGAGCGGCTTGCCGACAAGAGCCGCCGCGTGAAGGGCTTGCTGGACCGTTTCCACGGCAGTTGGGAAGACACCTGCTACGTCACGCTCGCACGCACCATCGGATTCGGCACCAACAGCGATGCCTTCGAACTGCTTGCCAAAAGCCTTCCGCTCAACCTGCTGCACAAGCACGCCGACTCATTGCTGCAGCTTGAAGCGCTGTTTTTCGGGCAGGCAGGACTGCTCGACCGTCCAGCCACCGACCGCTATCAAGAGCAATTGCAGCGCGAATATGCGTTTCTCAGCACCAAATTCTCACTGCGCCGCCCTGAAGGACTTGTGTGGAAGGCATTCCGTATGCGTCCGCAGAACTTCCCGTGGCGCCGCATCGCCCTGCTTGCCCATTTTGTGCACAACGGCTTCCGCCTGATGGCAGATCTGCTCGATGCCAAAGGCGACGAGCAGCGCCTACGCGAGCTCTTCAGCGTGACGCTCACAGGCTATTGGAGCAACCATTACACGTTCGGTCGTGAGAGTCAGGAGACGCAGGCAGCCCTTGGGCGCAGCAGCGTCGACATCGTGCTAATCAACACCGTCGCACCGCTCTACTACACGTATGCCGAAACCGCCGACGACTACGATTGGACGGAACGAGCCGTTGCCCTGCTTGAGAATCTAAAACCAGAACACAACCATGTCACCACAATGTTTGGCAACGCCGGCATGAAGATTGACAATGCCATGGTGTCGCAGGCGGTGATACAGCTGCGCAACGCCTATTGTCTGCCCCACAAATGCCTCTATTGCCTCGCCGGACACAAGATGCTGGCCGCAAAATAGTCGATTAGTCGTATTTCTTGGCATATTGGTCTTTTGGTGCTGAACAAAAAAGCCAGTGGGATGTTCTTTGGACATAAGACCAAACTAAAACAAAATTTTATGAAAAAATTTATCTTATCAGCGATTTTAATCGTAAGTGCAGTGATTGGAATGAACGCGCAGGATGTTGCGTTGAGTATAAATGCCGGAGTAGGCACATCAACATGGGTTGGCGACCACTCATCAGGCACATCTCCACGTTTCGCCTATCGTGTTGGACTTGGCGTGGATATGCCGATTCAGGGACGCTTCGGCTTCCGCACAGGTGTGAACTTCGAACAGATAGGAACAAATGTTGATACAAAGGACATTGCCAAAGATCTTGACACACACGTAAATCAGATGTATCTTGAGGTGCCATTGATGGGAACAATGCGTTTCGGTTTGAAGAACGCCGATGTGGTGTTTAATGCCGGTCCGTATCTCGCAGTCGGTGTAGGCGGCAAGACAAAAGCGTCTTATCGTGGTGAAAGTGTGTCGGAAAAAACATTCGGCGACGACGGTTTGAACCGATTTGATATGGGTATGGGCATCGGCCTCGGATTGGAGTTCGACCGATTCCTTGTAGGACTTGACACCCGCTACGGCTTCCTGCATATTGCAGACAACACAAAGGCTTACAACATTGCCTTGTTTTTCAACGTAGGATATAAATTCTAAAAAATAAAGACATAACTTTTTCCCGGGTGGACAGGATACCTGTCTGCCCGATTTTTTTATGCCTACGGCTAGCGTTTTTGCCAACTGAGGAAACGAAAACGCGCCAACTGAGGAAACGAAAATGCGCCAACTGAGGAAATGTATAAAAAAATAATTATATTTGCAGTCTAAATCAGTTACTTATGGAGATGGAATACAAGCATAGGATAGCCGATGGCATTTTGGAGAAAAAACTTAGGAGTAAAGGTGCGGTTCTTATAGAGGGCCCTAAATGGTGTGGTAAGACAACAACCGCGGAACAACAGGCACGAAGCATCCTGTATATGGACAATCCAGCCTCGTTTGAATCCAATTTGCAGATGGCTGAAATAGATCCAGGCATTTTGCTTGAAGGGGATACGCCAAGGCTTATTGATGAATGGCAGTTGGCTCCAAAATTGTGGGACACCATGAGGTTTGAGGTTGACCATAGGCATCAGGTCGGACAATTCATACTTACGGGTTCTGCCGTTCCCTCGGATGAAGAATCCATGAAACATTCCGGGACAGGCAGGTTCAGCTGGTTGACGATGCGACCGATGAGTCTATATGAGTCGGGCGAGTCAAATGGAAAAGTAAGTTTGTCGCATTTGTTTGAGTCGCGCGAGAACATTGTTGCAACGAATAACCTAAGAATAGACGACATTGCTTTTTTGATTTGTCGTGGAGGATGGCCTTTCGCATGCAGCTTGCAAGGAGACGCCGCGCTTGCTCAAGCGTTTGACTATGTTGATGCCGTAATAAAAAAAGACGTGTCGCGGGTTGACGGCACAAACCGGAATATAACAACAACGAGATTGTTGATGCGTTCCTATGCCCGGAACCAAGGTTCGCAAGCAACGATAGGCACAATCGTTGCTGATATGATGACAAATGATGAGAATGAAATAGGAATCAAAACGGCAGGTAGTTATTTGGATGCTCTTCGAAAAATTTTTGTGATAGAAGATAGCGAAGCGTGGAATCCGAATTTGCGCTCAAAAACAGCCATACGCACAGCAAATACCAGATATTTCATAGACCCATCAATTGGAACGGCTGTCTTGGGTCTTGGCCCGAAAGACCTAATCAACGACCTAAATACGATGGGCTTGTTTTTTGAAACTCTTTGTGTGCGCGATCTCCGTATATTTGCCGATGCTTTGGATGGACAGGTGTTTCATTATAGAGACAAGAGTGGGCTTGAATGTGATGCCGTAATACATCTTCGCAATGGTCGCTACGGTCTTGTGGAAATCAAGCTTGGAGGAGACCGATTAATCAACGAGGGAGCGTCGAACCTTCTTGCCCTTGTTGATAAAATAAATACAGACAAGATGAAAGAACCATCGTTCTTAATGGTTCTTACTGGTACTGGCGATTTTGCCTATCGTAGAAAGGATGGTGTTTATGTTGTGCCAATCGGATGCCTTAAAGATTGACCAAAACAGTTTGTCTTGGCTGGCGTTTTTTGCCAACTGAGGAAATGAAAATGCGCCAACTGAGGAAACGAAAACGCGCCAACTGAGGAAACGCGGTTGGTTTATGATTGATAATCAGGTGTTTGTGCTTTGATAGAAAATAGTGGCAAAAACTGAAATTTTGACTGTTTTTTTGTGGTTGATTTTGACCGCGAGTGCGCCGGGTTACGACAAAGAGTCATCGCTCCGCGGCGATAGCCAAAGTTGCCATTGTTTCAAGGCGCAAAATACGGCATATTCCGCCTAAATGATAAGAATGGCGGCGGTTCGGGAAAACATTTTCAAACAAGTTTGAATGTTTTTCCGAACCTTGCACTATCTTTGTACTTGAAAAAACAAGAAATATGAATAACGAATTGTTAGGTCTTTTGGGAGGTATTGGCAGCGGTGAGATTATAATCATCGCTTTGGTGGTTCTTCTTTTGTTCGGAGGGCGTAAGATTCCAGAACTGATGCGCGGCATCGGAAAAGGTATCCGTTCCTTCAAGGATGGAATGAACGAAGTGAAGGAAGAAATCGACAAGCCAGTCGACAATAATACCGATAAGAAGAAATAACAGGCTCGCCTATGGCGGAGACTGACAAAAGTTTTTGGGGACATCTTGACGACCTGCGTAAGGTGCTGTTCAAGATGGCTGGAGTGCTTGCCGTTTTTATGGCCGGCTTCTTCTATTTTATGCCGTGGCTTTTCGACAACGTCATAATGGCGCCGTGCCACGGCGATTTTGCCCTTTATCGTTTGTTTGCCGACATTACGGGCAGCATTCCCGGACTTGAGGCGTTTTCGACCAGCGATTTCAACGTTGAAATCATCAACTATAATCTGACGGCTCAGTTTTTCACACACATCAATCTGTCGTTGTGGCTTGCCGTTGTTTTTGCGTTTCCCGTGCTGCTTTATCTGCTGTGGACGTTTGTCCGACCGGCACTTTACGAGAAAGAGGTGCGCGGAGCGCGAATCGCGTTCGCGCTTGGCACGGTGATGTTTTATCTTGGTGTTGCGGTGGGCTATTTCCTCGTGTTTCCCATCACGATGCGCTTCCTCTTCACATATCAGTTGAGCAGCACGATCCACAATCAGCTGTCGCTCGACTCTTATATGGACAATTTCTTGATGCTCAACCTTGTCATGGGACTTGTTTTTGAGTTACCGCTGCTGGCATGGACCCTGTCGGCCATCGGTATCCTTCGTCGTAAATTTTTCAGCCGCTACCGTCGCCACGCCGTCGTGGTGCTGCTTGTGCTTGCCGCCGTGATAACGCCAACCGGCGACCCGTTCACGCTGATGATAGTGTTCTTGCCTCTGTATCTGCTGTTTGAGGTCAGCGCGCTGATTGTAAAGAAATAGAATTATGACAAAAAAGACACTATATATATCAGACCTTGACGGGACACTGCTCAACAGCCAGTCGCAAGTGTCAGCAGCAAGCCGCGACATGCTCACCCGTCTCATCGCCGACAATGACATCAATTTCTCAATCGCCACCGCGCGCACCCCTGCCACCGTGGTGCAGCTGATGCACGGCATCGATAGCCATCTGCCGTATATCGTGATGACCGGAGCCGCCATGTGGCAGGATGGGCTTATCAACCAGACTTATCTGCGTCCGGAGGATGTTGAATGCCTGTCGGAGTTGAGCCGGAAGTATGGTATCCGTCCGTTTTTCTACACGTATAACGGCAGGGTGATAGAATCCTACCATCTGCCGACGATGGACGACTATGAGCGACGTTTTGTGAGCCAGCGCCGCAACTCTCCATACAAGCGTTTCCTTTTTCAGAACTCAATGCCTGTAGCCAAAAAGGAGCATACGATGCTCGTTTTTGTAGCCGGCGACTATGAGAAGATGGGAAATGTGTACAACGAAGCCAAAAGCCGGCTGAAATGCGAGATGACTTATTATCGCGACATCTTCAACCCTAAGGTGGGATTTCTTGAGGTGATGGCAGAAGGCGTGTCGAAGGCACGCGCTGTAGAGCGGTTGAAGCAGCAGGTCGGCGCCGACCGGGTCGTCGTGTTCGGCGACAGTCCCAACGATTTGTCGATGCGCAAGGTTGCCGACTTGTTTATCGCTCCGTCGAACGCGGTCGAGGAGGTTCGCCACGTAGCCGACGAGGTGACGCAAAGCAACGATGACGACTGCGTGGCTCGCTGGATAGAGAAAGACGTCGCAGCCCGGCAGTAACCAATAAAACAAAAAGCGAAGGCTGCTCCTGGCGGGGCAGAAAAAAGTTGGCACTTTTGAGAGTTCAAACACGAAAGTGTAGATGCGTCACAACGAGATGAGGGTCGGCGATATAACCTATGCCGAGACAGAAGAGTGGGTATGCGATTTCAGTGTGACGCAGAAGTCTATGGCTGGCGGATTGTTCCTCACAAACCCGTTTCCCCTATGCCTTACCAACGGCATCCAAAAGCCGAGGTTGTAAAGAAAAATAGAGAATCGTTCTTAACGGTGTAAACGACATTAGTTAATCGCCCTCAAATCTGTCGACAATTTGTTTTACGCATTAGATGTGCAAAATCACATGATTAGTGAATCATTACCATAAATCTGACTGGCAGTCATAATTGACATATAGTTACAAACAAGATAGAGGTAAAAAATGATGAAAAGATTTCTGGGCTTAATATGGTTTCTCGTAAGAACAGCGCGCTCAGGGTGAGTCTTTTATTTTATAGTGATATATCTTATTACTCTAATAAAACGAGATTAGATACTGTTCCAAAAATGTATTTGGAAAGTCAACATCCGTTTGCTCACTTTATACACCTTTTGAAACAGTATCATTTTTTCCGAAAAACTCATATCCTTTATGATATAACTTTTAAAAAAGCAAGTGCAGTCTGTATACGGTCTTTACTAGGGAGATCAAGAAGCACAAGACCGTCAAAACTGAAGATATTTTCAGTATCCCTAAAACCAATAGCATTTCCTTCAGCGTTTGAAATAGTTTCAAAACGATTTCCAAACTTTCTCGTAACTTTCTGCCTTTTGTCCCATATGTCAATCCACCAACCTTTTGGATTGCATTCCATATACATGGCATAAGAATCCGAACCCTCAGTCCTTATGTACAATGCTCCATGTTCCGAATTCTCACTCCAATCACTGAGTACGTATTCATTACTTTCTTCACCTTCATAGAGCTTACGCACAGTGTAGGCATATGGGTCAGTATTAGTTCCCTGCCGTGGTTTCGTTTTTGGGGATTTAATGGTCCATACAGTAAATTCATTACCTGCATCATGCCTGAAATAGTGACGCATCACACCACCCCCATTTGCCTCTACAAAGTCCTTATATTTCACCATATAATAAGACATGGTATCATAAGAATAACATATAGGGCTATCACCGTTCATCAGATGCGTAAAAGCTTCAAGAGCATTGCCAAACCCTCTGTCATCTTTACCTATAGTGAAGATATAATCCCATCTTCCTGTCATACCGTAGAACCAACAGTCCACATATGGTCTGATACCCTTGAAACCGCAGCCTACAAGTTTCTGGACCCTTTTCGTGTCACTTATAGTCCAGAATTCATAGAACCTTTTAATGTAACTTTCCGTATCAGTGCAGTTTACAATGGAAGGCATCAGAAGCCCGAATGAATAATAAAGAGGACGGCATGTAGACAATTCCCTGATAATATCGAAATTTGGCGTAGCATACAATTTGGCTTTAACTCGTTCATCCTCAAGCGACTTCTCCGTTGTTTCCAGTAGAGCATCAAACATATTGGCTGCAGCAGAAAGTTTATTTGAAATAATGTCTGCTTCATGGAAATCCGACAAACGGGCATTTGCTCCAACCTGATATCCATTCGTAAGACGCTGTCTCATACCCCTTACCCAACCGGTCATAACACGCAAGTAATCTGTAGAGGCTACCATGTCAGGATCCGATAGCAGCTCCTCCGGATGAGAAAGCATCCACTGTAAGAAACTCCACAGAACTATCTGGGATGTAATATCCATATCAGTCCCCATTTCCAGACATGTTGAGACAAGGTCTATATTACAGTCAAATAAGTTGACCTTATGTCTCTCCACCTCTTTCTCCAGACGTACGGTAGAAGAAGTTGCAATAAAATAACGCGACATGAAAGCACCAAAATCCCCACATCTCCTGTAGATACCCACAAGAAGATCAAGAATCCTGAACAGTTTTATCACATTCTCCTCCTCCTTATACACTTCAATCCTTGAACTGTCTATTTCATGAGCATAAAGGTCCTTCATGTTTTTAAGTCCGCTGTTCTTGTAAACAGACTCTGCATCTGGCATAGCGGCAAACATAAGGAACTGCGACACGTAGTCAAGCAGGTTCATAAACCATTCATCAATGGACGGATACAGAATTTTCTTCTTTTCCTCCTCGCTTTTTGCATTCCAGCATTTGTACGCTCTTGGCTACAGCATATCACACCAGTCATGTTCTATTGAATATTCAAAGTATTCTTCCAAGGTAGGTGCATCCGGTATCCCCGGAATATTCCCGAACGGATACTTTACGCCCTTGAAATTTTTACCAAGAAAATCCTCGAATTCCGCTTTCCAGTTTTCGAATGGTGTAAGCAGTTTACCTCTGGCATTCATCTTGACATACAAGTCATCATTCAGGTCCAGGTTCTCCATGTCAAGGCTCTCAAACTCAAACGGAGAATCATTGAAGAACGTTTCCGCCATATCCGCTATATGGTCTTTATATCTCTCAGAGCCAAGTAAGGAATCAGCCTTGTCAAGAAATTCAAGCATGGAATTTATCGAAGAATCCAGTTTCCAGGATTCAGAAAACCATCCGGGAACATTCTTGATGTAATCGGATATCGTGGTTCCAGGATTTTCCGGCAGTTTGAATTCACGCATAAGCTTGCAGAACTGTTCTGTTGACGACGTGAAGTATATGTAAGCGGCTTCAGGCAACCTGAATATTTAAGGCCGCATTTCTGGTTCAACAGCCAGCCTATAAGAGCAAGTGTAGTAAGCCTCTGCTGGCCGTCCACCGGCTGAAAATACGGTTCGGACGGTTTTGTCATATCCGTAGAGCCATATATGAAATGTAGTTCACACGTTTCAAAGTTCAGCAGGGCATCAAGCAGTTTCTTGATGAACTTGTCACGTTTCTCGAAGTTCACATCCGCCCCCTGTACATAGTCACGTTGAATGATAGGGATAGCCACACCGTTCCTACTGGCGAACTTATTGTATTTTTCAGTATTCTTGTTGAGCATATTCTTGTTTATTTTAAGGTGTAGTAATCATATACGTCATTAATGACTCTAAAATAGTTGTTCCTGTCTTCCGGACGCCATAAGCGCATATCACCAGGAGAGCATCTTGAATACTCTTTACAGAACACCTTACGTGTTGCCGGTGGTGCATAAGTACCTTTTAGATTTTTCGGATTGGAAACGTCACAACTGTCATGACGGTCCATAAGGATGGAGCGTTTTCTGTCCAGCAGATAATTCTGCATGGCCGAATTTGTTTTTTTATCAACCAGGGCCAGATTCCTGATACTATGCATATCTTCCGGTTTTATTCCGGCCAGGTCTCCGAAAAATCCGTCAAGGATTGTGGCATTTCGATCTAGTTCGTTCTGGTTGTAATCATCCGAAAAGATTTTTTTGTCAGATGTAAGATACTTCAAAACACTGATAGCCTTCTCTACTTCCTGTTTCTTCTCTGCAATTCTCCAGTCCATGTCCATGGTTTCAGAATCCGGATTGTTAGATATATCATTCTGGAGCAAGGCACGCAATTCGGCATCATCAAGTTTGTAGAAATCTTCACTTCTCCTTTCAAACCACATTCTGAAATCCTCAAAACCGATGTCGGATGTAATGTTCTGCGGATGGATATGTTCAAGCGATGTCACATTGAATATCTCAAACAGATGAAAAGCAAACCTCTTCTCCTCCGTATTGTCATTGATTGCTTCCTGTACATTGAGCAGTTTTAATACTCTTATTATGGCATCGTTGTTTTCATCATAACGGAGGCTTTCAAGAGTAATGCCCTTACCCAGTCTGACCAGTCTGCCCACCTCCTTTTCAAGTCTACCGGTAAACTGCGGTCTGTCAATAGGAGTTCCGTTTTCATCAACAGACATCTTATAGATATACTCGACGAAATCCCTGCGTTTCCTTTGCTTTCCAACTTGCAGTATACGGCAAAGCCCTATCAAATGATACCAATGCCTGTTAGAGTACCAGTTCGATACGAGATTGAAAATTATCTGTATTCTTTTCCATACATCCTCTACCGTATCACTACTATTGTCATTCCTCCTCAGATATTCATTAATTACTTGATAATTGAAGTCATCCCTGGAATTCTTAGATTCCTTGCGTTCCACGGGTCTGTTGCCATTCTCGTCAGTCATTTCATTGTTCAGTCTGTCTGCCACAAAATCCAGTACAAGTTCCATGTGAGACAATGTGCCGTCATTTGCTTCTGCCAGCATCGACCATAAATAAGGATTCTGTAATGCATGTTCCATTGAGTCCCACTCAAGCGCTCTGCGATATGATGCACTCCTGCTGTAATGCCCAGAAGAATTTATATTCCTTTCCTGCAGCAGCAAAGCCTTGACAAGTTCCGTCGAAGTCAGTGGTATTTTGCCATAGTTAAGTTCACGGAAAGCTCTGTGAGCTTCCTTACCGCTGATTTCATACCATATTACGCGGACATCGTTTTGTTCTTCGTCCTCATCCGGAACCATAGCAAATATATCTCGAATTTTTCCCTTATACCTATCATGCCCGTCCCTTGAGAACCACGCTACAATTGTAGAATACGCTTTCTTTACATAGAAATTGTCTATGTTGTCAATATACTTCTTATCATCCTCCATAAATTCAAGTTTGGCCAGATATTCATTCTGAATATCCCTACTAGGGAGAGAGAACTCATATACTGGGTATTCATAATCACTGTTCTTCGACAGATAATGCATAAGGATATATATAGTTGTAAGACGTTGTTGACCGTCGACAACAAAATAAGTATCTACATTTTTCGGATGACTTACCACTGCAATGGGCTGAAGACAATAGTACGGTTCACGGCCTTCATTATTACGGTTTTTTTTTGACTTCATAGATTTTACAAAATCCAGCAGATCATCGAGAAGTTCCTCTATCTGACGTGATTCCCAACGATATCCACGTTGATACGGCGGTATAATGAAATGCATTTTTAGCAATTCATGAAACGGTTTTGGTACAAGAGACATATAATATAGTTTTTGATAGTTGATTATTTATTTTATCTTATGTCGAATTTATTTATATATTAAGACTTAGGATTATATAATCCTATTTGTCGTTCAAAAATTGTATAGAACACATTTTGTTCAGTTTTTATTATCCCTAATCGGTTTGACAATGACTGCCAATACTTAACTGTATTCAGTACTTCACTAATGATTTGCCGAGCAATATGCTTCTGTAACATATATTCCTCACAAGAATTCAGCAATTCATTCAAATCCGATTTATTGGTATAGCTGTTAATTAACAGACTCTGATACTCATTTAGCGTTGGATTAATATCGTAAGCCGGAGCCAAAGTCCATCCCTTAGCTGTCAGAAGGAAACCGTGATTACGGAAATGGTCATCCGTATTACCAATGCAAATATTGAATGCAACTCTGCGATACAGTTCTTGCAGATTATCCTCTACGTTAGTACAATTCTGAAGTATGAAATCGACAATATCCAGATAGCTATGGCCGGTATTAGCATTGTCACTATCATTCAAGCCCAATAGAGTCATGGCTGAAGCAAAATGTATGCGCTTACCGTCTTCCCTTCTATCAAATCGTCGGGAAAGCAAAGTATGGTATTTGTCGCTAATAGAGATTACTTTTGTTTCTGCAGCATTGACACCAGCCTTCTTTGCCAACAGATGTGAGAAATGTTCCCAAAGTCCAACATCATAATCATCTTTGCGGGATGGAAGCTTTGCTATATGCAGGATCTTGTTCTCATCAATTACGCTTGCCTTTGGACGCGCTCCGCCAAGGGATGAACCAGGTTGGACCAGTTGAGCAATCCAGCGCATTTCAGGCAACCTGTTCTCATCTTCACTTTTCTCTATTTCGGAACTAGCTGCAATCAACTCACGAATATCTGTCAGTGGTGGTATGCGCAGGATTTCGCTTGCATTGATATAAACTCCATTTATAGACTCCTTGAATCGAAAAGCCCCCATGCGAGAAAAGTCCTCAATCCCGATAAGATAGTCGAATGAAGAAAGCCGACGCATTGGACGATTCTCTTCCTTTGCTAGAATCTGCTCCCGACGATTTATCAATGTACGTCCCCACCTGTCTGGAAGGGCATCAGAAAAACATCCGAAAATATCCTTGCCGGGAGCCGTGTATTGCTGACCAGGATAGTTGTTCAAGTCATCACTAAGAAACAGACCTCATAGTCCTTGAGCCATTCATCATTATAGCAAAATCCATAGCTGTCAGAGCCACGAAGGGATTCGTAACTCAGCTCTCCAATTAGTCTTGGTTCTTTCAACCAATCAAAATCAGCAAATACATAGAGTCTTTTCATACCTTATTCTTTTTTTTGATGCCATTTCCCTTTGTTTAAGACTTAAATCCTGTAATGCTTTTCCCATTGCATCTTCTTTTGCAAGCAGAAGAATATCATCATCTAACTGAAGCGCATAAAGCACCCTAAGATAAATGCCTATTGCCACCGTTGGTACACCTTTCTCTATGCGTGAAACCGTCAGAGGTGAACAAGTGGCACGTTCGGCAACTTGGGCAATACTGAGATTCCTGCGTAATCTGGCCAGCCTGATCTGTTCTCCTACTATCTGCATCTTCTGCTCCAGCTTTCTTGGCAACTTGGTACCCATCGTACTTTTTGTCATAGCTCAATATATCATATAATATGTAAATATAGCGATTTTACTTTATTTTATGATGTGTTACAGAAATAAATCTTCTAATTTATTTCTGTTGAAATCTGCTTTGGTCACATTATTGGACGTTGAGATATTAAAGCTATTATATTATTCATAAGGCTGATATTTTACAGATAACAAACAATATATTGTTTATAGAAAAAAAGAAATAATGCTTCCTTTTCTGTTCAGAATATTACTACTTGGGCAATCTTAAAAATAGCGACCGCTGTCACATAAGTCTGTTGTTTGTAACAATCACCGAAACGCTGACCACACAGCAACAGAACTATCCCAAGGCTCTGATGGCTGGTGAAATCTCGTTCCATGACCCGATTTATGCCTATCGGTTAAAGACTGAATGCTTCGCAAAATAATCATAATGTTCCCCTCGGTTTCAGAGCCATTTTTTGTACCTTTTCTCATCAAAAAACACCATTTTTCACAAGTTTTTGTACCGCACATTTTGATATTCAAGAAATTACACTTACTTTTACTTTCCAAAATGGAGGTACAAGCCGAGAATGGTGCTAAAAATCACTAACTTACACATTCTCAGATACTTGCCAACCTGCTGGCTGTACCTTTTAGAGCGCTATACTATTGATAATCAACGATGTACACATTCTGTATTGCACAACATGAGATGTTGTGAGAAAGAAGGGAATCGCCATAGAAGACACAACATGAGACGCTATGAGAATTTGTGAGACGCGGTAAGACAAATTCAATAACAATTAAAGCGACCAATGTATGGAAATTCAACGTAAATGTTTATGGTGTGGCAAACCATTTATTGCGCACACTATGGTAACTCGCTATTGCTGTAAATCATGCGTTGGCAAATAAACATCTGATTATAAACCTATTAATAGGTTGTACAATATAAAATGCAGCCCTTTGTGGGCTGCATTAATATTTAAAAGCTTTCATGACATCTTGTCGATTTCTTTCTGTATATATTCCAGGAATCGTGATGCATGCGCTCCATCCATTTGGGTATGGTGAAACTGAAAGGACACCGTTAGAGTTATTTTAAACCATGCACGTTTGTACTTACCCCAAATCATAAACGGATTATTAAAAATGCCACTATACATTCCCACTGCACCATCAATCTCATATTGCGCCAATGCAGAAGTACCAATCACCATACTCTGTTGTGAAAGGTCGTGGTCGGTACAACTCTGTGCAACTTGCTTGGTTAAAAGCAAATAGTCGTTATTGAATTGCTGTAAATCATCGCTGAATGGAATATCACACGAACTCACTTCGCCTGTGACATTGGCAACAATAGTATTTACCGCTATGCTGTCATATTTCATTAGTTTGTTTCCTACAGGCAGCATGTAAAATTCCTTGACTTTACTTGCGGCCATTCCAATGCAATAACACATCAGCATATTAATTTCATCTTTCTCTTTCTGCTGATTTTTACAAGATTTGACACGTCAAGTGTCTTGAAGAATGTTACCATCGGCATTGGGGTATTCATCCACATTTCAAAGGCGTATGCACGAGTGGTTTCTTGAGGATTAACTTCTTTCATACTTTTTTGTTTTTAAGTTCATAAATGACGTTGCAAAGCCAAAATTTGAAAAACAACACATAAAAGATCAATTTTAAGAGTGCAACGAAATACAAACATGCAAAAAAAACTAAAAAAATCGATTTTTGTAGATTTTATGTGTTTCTTTGTAAAGATACAGTCTTCTGACTGCCCTCCGAATACACTTTTGTACATCGGCTCAATTTTACAAATATGCATAATATTCTCGCCTACTATCTTATTATCATCAACACTGTTGCATTCATAGTGTACGGCATAGACAAATACAAGGCTAAGAAAGCCAAGTG
>ENA-ORNF01002420-ORNF01002420.1-human-gut-metagenome-genome-assembly--contig:-NODE-2420-length-14010-cov-6.535435_pt1 | contig 14010 bp, 10 predicted proteins | sample MGYA00242110_ERZ509012 | MGnify/ENA primary metagenome ERZ509012 (study PRJEB26280, sample SAMEA2338714) | human gut metagenome | biome: human gut; feature: human-associated habitat; material: faeces...
TCTCCACAGAAAGGCTCTCGGGCAGGTTCCACATGCGGGAGCCCGAACCGGACATCACGAGTTGTCCCGGCTCCTTGCCCCGGCCGAAGCGGAAGACCTCGCCGGGATTGACCGTCCCCAGGGCCAGCCAGCCGCCCTCCTCCGGCGTCGGGCGGTGTGTCACCAGGTCGATGGCGACAAGGCGGCCGTCACCGTCGAGGCCCGAAAGAATCCCCGACCCGGAGGCGCTCACCACCGAGTGGAGCGGTCCGACGGCAACGGGCTTCCCGAAGGGTGCGGCATCGCCCGTCGCGGGGTCGATCCGCACCGGCTGCATCGTTCCCGCTCCGGACAGGACCAGTGCATAGAGGCCCGGTTCGTGCACTCCGTCGGCAACCCGGATCCGGCCCAGCGTCTGCATGTCGCCCCCGCGGAAGAGGATGACCGAAACGGTCGAGGCAGGGTAGTGCGCCGGGGCCAGGAAGGAGACGGAATGCTCCGTGAGTGCGGTCACGGTCCCGAAAACGCCCTTGGCATAGCCCTCGGGCGCGAAGGAGCCGGAGCCTCCGGTCCAATGGATCTCGAAGAGGATCCGGTCGTCCGGAGCGAACCCTTCGCCCGTCACGGTGAGCTCCGCACCGGGTGCATACGGTTCGGTACCGGAGGGCATGACCACGCCGGAGACCAGTTGTTCGGCGGGGCCGTTTTCGTGCATGCCGCACGCGACGGGCAGGAGCACACAGGCGGCCAACACCGCCATGACACGACATAGATACATGATATACAATGATTTAATCCACCTCCGAACCGGGGGAGGGTCCGCCGGTCTGCGGACCGTCCGCAAACGGAACAAAAATACGGATTTTTTGCCGTTCCGGAATAGTTTTTTATCTTTACGCTGCAAAACAAAAAAAGTCTATGAAAAACATCCGGGCGATTCTTGCAGCGACGGCTCTCGTCGCATACGGCACGGCTTCGGCCTGCACCAACTTTATCATCACAAGGGGAGCCTCGACCGACGGTTCGGTGATGGTCTCCTACGCGGCCGACTCGCATGCGCTCTACGGAGCGCTCTACCACACGGCGGGCGGCAAACACATGAAAGGGGCGATCCTCCCCGTATACGAATGGGACACGGGCCGCTACCTGACCGACATCCCGCAGGTCGCGGAGAGCTACTCGACCGTGGGGAACATGAACGAGCACTCGCTCATCATCGCCGAGACGACCTTCGGCGGACGCGAGGAGCTCACCGACCCGGCCGGACAGATCGACTACGGGTCGCTCATCTACATCACGCTGCAGCGTGCCAGGACCGCCCGTGAAGCCATTGCGACGATCGTCGAGCTGGCCAACACCTACGGTTATGCCTCGAGCGGCGAGTCGTTCTCGATCGCCGACACCGAGGAGGCGTGGATCATGGAGCTCATCGGCAAGGGCAGCCAGCCCGACGAGCAGGGCAACAACACGCGCAAGGGCATCGTCTGGGTGGCCCGCCGCATTCCCGACGGCTGCGTCTCGGCACACGCCAACCAGGCCCGCATCACGACCTTCCCGTTCGACGACCCCGAGAACTGCCTCTATGCCCCCGACGTGGTAACCTTCGCCCGCGAGATGGGCTACTTCGACGGCAAGGACGAGGAGTTCAGCTTCGCCGACGCCTACTGCCCGGCCGACTTCGGGACTGTGCGCGGCTGCGACGCCCGCGTCTGGGCCTTCTTCCGCACCGTGGCCGACGGAATGGACGCCTATGAGGACTACGCCATGGGCTACAACCTCGAAAACCGCATGCCGCTGTGGGTGAAGCCCCGCACGAAGGTGTCGCCCAAGACCGTCTTCGACTGCATGCGCGACCACTACGAGGGCACGCCGATGGACATGACCCGCGACCTGGGGGCCGGAGGCCACAACTGCCCCTACCGCTGGCGCCCGATGACCTTCGAGGTGGACGGCGTCGAATACCTCAACGAACGCGCCACGGCCACGCAGCAGACCGGTTTCTGGTTCGTGGCACAGGCCCGTCCCGAGGTGGCGCCCGACATGGGTATACTCTGGTTCGGCGTGGACGACGCCGCCACGTCGTGTCTGACACCGATCTACTGCTCCGCAAGCGAGGTGCCCGAGTGTTTCCGCGAGGGCAACGGCTCGATGCTCGAATACTCGCCGACGTCGGCATTCTGGCTCTTCAACCGCGTGACGAACTTCGCCTACATGCGCTACGACATGATCTCGGCCGACATCCGCAAGGTCGTGGACGCCTGGGAGAACGGTTTGCTCGAGCAGATGGCCGAGGTCGATGCCAAGGCCCAGGTGCCCGCCTCGAAGCAGGGCCGCAACCGCATCCTCACCACCTTCAGCGTGGAGACGGCACAGAAGCTGTTCGACCGCTGGTCGAAACTTGACAAGTACCTGCTCATCAAATACATGGACGGCAACGTGAAGAGCGAGCACGGCGACGTGCTCGACTACCTCGACGGCAATGCCGGGGCGGCACACTTCGTGGAGAACGGCAACGGACGCCAGATTCCGGACAAGATCCAGTTCCCGGGCTACAACGAGAAGTGGAAGCGCGCCGTGGCGGCCGACAACGGCGAGGTACTCAAAGTGGTGAAATAGCATCCGTGCCGCGGCATCCGCATCCCGACCTCCCGGGGACGGGATGCGGGCGCCGGGCGCGACAAACGCAAGATCGGATATGAAATACGACATCATCATCGTCGGCAGCGGCCCCGGCGGATACGTGGCCGCCATCCGCGCCGCACAGCTGGGGCGGAAAGTGGCGCTCGTGGAGCGCGCCGAAGCCGGAGGCGTATGCCTCAACTGGGGGTGCATCCCCACCAAGGCGCTGCTCAAGAGCGCACAGGTCTACGGCTACTGCCGCAACGCCGAACACTACGGACTGGAACTCGCGGGCGAAGTGCGCCCCGACCTGGCCAGGATCGTCGCCCGCTCGCGCGCCGTGGCCGAAACCATGTCAAAGGGCGTGCAGTTCCTGCTGCGCAAGAACCAAATCGACCTGATCGCCGGGTTCGGACGCCTCGTCGCCCCCGGACGCCTCGACGTGGAAGGCACCGAGTATGAGGCCGACCACATCATCCTGGCTACCGGGGCACGCCCCCGCGAGATGCCCTTCATGCCCGTGGACGGCGAGCACGTCATCACCTCGAAGCAGGCCCTCACGCTCGACCGCCTGCCCGGGGAGATGATCGTCGTCGGATCGGGAGCCATCGGCAGCGAGTTTGCCTGGTTCTACGCCTCGCTGGGCGTCAAGGTGACCGTCATCGAGTACATGCCCCGCATGATGCCGCTCGAGGACGAGGAGGTGTCGAAGGCCATGGAGCGCGCCTTCCGCAAACTGCGGGCCTCGGTACTCACGGGCACCACGGTCAAGGCCGTGCGGGTCAATGGTGAGGGTCGCTGCGAGGTGGAGATCGAAGGCAGGAAGGGGGCGGAGACCCTCTCGGCCGACATCGTCCTCTCGGCCGTCGGCATCCAGTCCAACATCGAGGGAATCGGACTCGAGGAGCTGGGCGTCGCGGTCGAGCGCGGCAAGGTGGCGGTGGATTCCTTCTACCGCACGAACGTGCCGGGCATCTACGCCATCGGCGACATCGTGCCGGGTCCGGCGCTGGCGCACGTGGCTTCGGCCGAGGCCGTCTGCTGCGTGGAGTCCATCTGCGGACTCGCCCCCGCGCCGGTGGACTACACGACCATCCCCTCGTGCGTCTTCACGCAACCCGAGGTGGCATCGGTCGGCATGACCGAGCAGCAGGCCGCCGAACGGGGTCTCGCGGTGAAGATCGGACGCTTCCCCTTCACGGCCTCGGGCAAGGCCACGGCGGCCGGTGACCGCGACGGGTTCGTAAAGCTGATCTTCGACGAGGAGGAGCGCCTGCTGGGCGCCCACATGGTCGGCGCGTCGGTTTGCAATGGCACCACTGAAGGTGTAGACCTGTTCCAGCTCGCTCTTTTGATAGCCACCGGCAGACCATTTCAGCGCATCCAAATCCACGGTATCGGTAACGCCAAAGTACTGGAACGGGCAGAGCAGTTTCCGGTCAATGGCTTCGGGCAGACGGATTTCCGCCGCAATGCGGTTGTTGAAGTATGGAAGGATGCTCTTGCCGTCCATACGCTCCGGGGTTGCCGTCAAGCCCAGCAGGATGCGAGGCTGGTAATAAGCTAAGAGCTTCTGGTAGGTCGGAGCCGCCGCGTGGTGGAACTCATCTACGATGATGTAATCGTAGAACTCAGGCGATGTCTTTTCCGTGAAGCTTTGCGAATTGAAGGTCTGAATGGAGATAAACAAATTATCGATGCTTTCCGGCTTATAGCCGCCCACAAACATCTCTCCGAAGTTCGCGTCCTTGAGTACAGCCCGGAAGGTATACAAACTCTGCTTGAGAATTTCTTCCCGGTGCGCCACAAAGAGCAGGCGGCACAGCTTATCCGGATTCTGCTTGCGAAAGCACTTGTAATCCAGCGCGGAAATGACCGTCTTGCCTGTACCGGTGGCAGCCACCACAAGATTGCGCGTGTAACCCCGAACAGTGCGCTCCGCCTCCAGCTTGTCCAAAATCTCCTGCTGATAGGAGTACGGATGGATATCCATGGTATAGACTTCGGCATTGTTGGTGTCGAAGTATTTTTCTGCTTTCAGCGCACGGGCCAGCCGCTCTTTTTGCCCCTCATCATAGTACTCAAATTCACGGTCATTCCAGTAATACTCAAAGGTGGCAGCGATCTTGTCAATGGTTTCGGGCAAGTCGCGTTTCGTTACCTTGGTGTTCCATTCAAGGCCGCTGGTCAATGCGGCATTGGACAGGTTGGACGAGCCAACATAGGCCGTCGTGAAGCCGGTTTCTCGGTAAAAGATATATGCCTTGGCGTGGAGCGGGTCGTTTTGGTGTTGTAGCTGACCTTGATGTGCGTATTGGGCAGCTTTCGAAGTTCCTCAATGGCCTTCACATCTGTTGCGCCCATGTAAGAGGTGGTGATGATGCGGAGCTCGCCGCCGTTTTGCGTGAATTCCCGCAGCTCGTCCATGATAAGCCGCAGGCCGCTCCATTTGATGAAGGACACCAGCATGTCAATTCTGTCAGCAGAGACAATCTCTTTTTTGAGCTCCGTAAACATCTGCGGCTCATGCACAGCCCCGGTAAAAAGTGAGCTTTGTGCAATAGAGGTCTCTGGGCGCTCTATGTCCGCCGCTGTTTTCCCCACCGCTAACCGTGGGTCGGTCTCTCGCAAAAGCGCAAGAAGCTGCTCTGCCCGCCGGTCAACGCCCAGCGCGGCAAAATCAGCTTCTTTCGTTGTATTTTGAATGAGATCAACGATCTGGTTGGTCAGCCCGATCTGGGCAGAAATATCCCCGCCGTTGTCCAGCACGTTATCCAAGCCCTTTTGAACCACATCTGCCAGATACTGCGCCAGCACCTTGGAGGCTTCCGCCTTGTCAATGGGCGCAACAGACTTGCGAGCCTCCGGAATCTCCGCAAGCTCGCCCGTCAAGGCGTTGTTGATGACTTGTTCGTATAGGCCGGGATGTAACATAGTGGATACTCCTTGTGTTATGAACCCATTTCCAATAAGCTAAACCACAATCTTTATCATACACAATTCTGATTGCCTCTTGATTGTTCTATAATCGTTGGTACACGATCTTCTTAAAAATCAATCCTTAGAATAATCAAATTGGTTTAACTCTAAGATGTTGTTATACATTAGCTTTGCAAGGTATTCTGTTCGTTTGGATGGATCAAATGGTTTCTCCCTGAAGCGAGTCGCAATGCCTCTTGCGGATGTAAAACTGGACTTTTCATAAAAATCACATTTATCTGTTAAAGATTTGTTAGCACAGCTCCTATTCAACGCATCTTCAAGTGGAATTAGATTTCCAATTTGGGCATTTGTAATTCCATCAGAATCGGGCAATATATGCTCTACTGTAAAATCATGTGCATTATGTGCCTGAGATACAAACAGCTCAATTACCTCAAGAATAATCTGTACTCTAGTTTTATTTTTCTCTCCCTTATAAAGGTCGTAGTGATTTGACCAGCCAACATTTTTGAACGCATTCAAAAACCATTCGTAGCTTGGAATCTTGCGTTTCAAATTATTGGCAAATTCTTGCAGTAATTCGTCAGAATAGGAATCCTCCAACATACGAGCATACTTGAATACAACATCTTCCAGCTTATTCGACTTTTCTTCACCGATGATAGTATAGCAAACAAAAAAGTTGTAGATATATTTTAGCGTGAGCTCATACTTTTGGGAACTCAGTTTTCCAAGCGATCTTTGGTGGATTAAGCTAAGCAAGACTGGTCTAAATTGTTCAAACCGCTTTGTCCGGAAAAAGTCGAAAATAGCATACTCTATCTCGTCACAATTTCCATCTTCACCCTTATCAGGATGGATAATCTTGCTATAGTACTCTGATTTTAACTTGATATCATCAAAAAGCTCTCCTATATTTTGACCATGGGTTGCCTTCTGAATTGCCTGATATGGCGAATTGTATTTATCTCTTGTGTCGCCGAAACGATGAGTAGCATAATGTTTGATAAACTTACCCATGGATGAACCAGCTGTCCGTTCCATATCTTCCCACATCATCTTAGCATCATCACGGCGCTCAGTGGGCTGAATATATCGCATAATGTAGTTTTTCAACAATTCATGCGCCGCAAGTTCCTGCCCCCTTGCATTAAGGATTTCAAAAATTGTATACGAGTCTTCTTCAGAACTAGATACAATCTTAACTGCCGTCATGTCTAGCACTGCATTTCTGATTTCTCGCAGGCGCTTTTGTACGTTATCAACTTGCTGCACGTCATCTCTGATTGCTGAGTAAAAAAATCTGAGAGCATCGCCAATACACTTGTCTTTTGTCTTAGATAGTGTATTTGCCTCAACAAAAGATGCCATGGAAAGGCTCTTATCTTTGAGCGCAATCATATTGCGGATTAACGAGGAAAGCGATACATGGTACTCAGAATTGAGAATGGTAATATCTTGGTTACTGTTATTTTTGGATTGTAGATACGATATTGTTCCAAGGAAGTCATCTGTCATATCATTCTCATGAAAATGCTTCATAATAGCCAGCAGAACAATCGTTATTGTGGTAAGTCGTTTCTGTCCATCAATGATAGTGTAATATGAAAGGCCATCCTTTTTTCCTTCACCTTCAAGCACGATGCTTCCAACAAAGTGCGGCTTTGTTTCGGTAATTGAGAAAACAATATCCTCGTAAAGATCCTGCCAATGTGGTTTCTTCCAAACGTATCTACGCTGGTTCCTTGGAATGTCAAATACAGATTTATTTAGAATGTCGCTGATAGCATAGTCCTTTGCTTCAAAAGCCATATCATTGTCTCCCATTCCATCAAAGTATTTTTCCAGTAACTGCTGTACCGAGCATTTTCACTTGACTTGTCGATATGCGTTACCCATCTACGTTCTCTGGCACAAACTCCATCACATCTCCGATATTGACATCTAACGCAACGCAGATTCTATTGAGCACGGACAGCGTAACCTCTTCATCCCGCCGTAGCCGGGTCATGGTGTTCGGCGCGATGCCTGCCGCTTTGCGCAGATCGGCTTTGCTCATCTTCTTATCGACGAGCAGCTTCCAGAGCTTATTATACGAAATAGCCATTTCCGTTCGACCTCCGTCTACAAATATTGTTCTTATTATACATCTTTCTCAATCACAAGGCAAGAGAGTTTCGCATCATGTTGCGAAGCTCTCTTGCCCTAGGCTAAAGTTCAAGTCACAAATCCTACATCGAGGTGGATTGCAAAAGTAACTTCCAGATTTCAACAAGCCAAGCAAGATTAAATTTCAGAAAAGAAGCACGACCTCCCTCTAATTCGGAATTTACTTTTACAAGCATTGTCGAAACCGGAATTAGCACTTGCAAAGGAAGTCTAATATTGCCTGCGGATATGTTAGCACGAATATCAAACAGGATATGCAAGGTCTGCTGAGGTTGTACTGCATTATAATGACAAGCGATTAGAAAATTAGTGGTACCAGGATTCCAGCAACTCACTGACTTCTTCGGAATGGATTCTCTCTTTCCAACAGTCTATCTCCCGCTCAATGCGTTGCTTCTGTTTCAAATATTTTATGCCAGATACAAGAGGAACAAGAGAACGCAGATACTCTATTCGTTCCTGCATATACGGAATCAAACTGCCGGTTCCACCCCAATGGGGCGATTCTAAGGGAAGGGGCTCAAAAGCATCCGGATCGGCATTGAGCGACAAGAACTTCTCCACAGCTTTTCTCCGCCGCTCGCAGGATAATTCCTCTATCGCAGTAAACAACAGGCACATCCGATCCTTATCATGACTATATTTTTCGATGGCATGTTGCATCCAAAGATCTTGCCTTGCAACGAGCTCCCGATGAGAGGCTTCGTGGTGCAACATCATATTTACCGGCGACCAATAGAGCCAATATGCTAACTCTTTTTGCTTGCTATAGCAATAATCAAACACACCATCTGCTAAATCCACATATTGTTCTGCATCCCATATTTTCAGGAGTCTTTTTGTATCGTAAGTGTCTCGTGCTCTGGAACGATTCCCCTGCGCGGTGATTAAGCAGTCAATGTATCTGTATAGGAATGATGTGTCAACCGAAATAATCGCGTACAGCAACGCTCCATCAAAATCCTCATGTTGTGAATAAGAGATCCCTTTCAAATAGATTTCTTCCAGGAGAGGAAGTTCATTCGAAAACGTCCGCAAAGTTTCATCCGCTTCCTGCTGGTTACTATGGTTTAAGAGCCAGAAAACATATAGACTAAAAACAAATGGTGAGTCTTCATAATGGCCTGAAACAATGCGTAGTGCTTTAAATACGATTTCAGACTCTACGATTTCATATTTTCGCAAGGAATCTATGCTTCGATAGGGAGATATCTTCATCTCCACATCCGGCGTGTCCAAATATTGCAAAAGCTCCGCCGCCCAGTATGCAGACACTTGTCGCTCCGGCATGAAAGCGAAAAAGTACCACTGCCATACATTTTGCTGTTCATACTTATATCGGGTGATAAGTTCTTTCACTTCTGTCACTGATCTGATCTCAAATAGTCTCTCTAAAATCTGTCCAGCATTTATTTTGTATGGAGTGTCTGCCTTCATATAGGCATCTGCCAAATAAAGGTACAGTTGCTGCTGATCCTGAAGCGCTTCAAACACATATCCGAGCCCTGTACTTAATTCTCTCTCTTCTTTATCGAAAGTCTGGCAACTCTCCAAACACACTTGAAACAAACAGTCTATATCCGGAGGTGTGTATCCCTCCACAAGTTTGCAAACTCTTTCCTTATGTCGCTGTACCCCTTTCTCATATCCCTCCGAATAGTCTTCAGAATGATGGGACACAAGCGCAGAATACATCTTATACTTTTTCGAGTTAAGAAACGGAGCCAGTATATCCAGTGCGCAATAATCAATGTGCTTTGCGACTTGTTTAATGCGTGCCGCAATTATGCAGTGGAACAAGTTTTCTGGCTGGAACAGGGAGAAGAATACTAGTACCTCTTCAAACTCGGCTCTCACCACATCCAAACCTGTATCAACGTTATAACATGGCATACCGTACCGGTATAGAATTTGCTCAATCTCATCCTGCACGGCTCCACGCTGATAGATCTGATAAAGTTGAGACCAAAGCATCTTTCGGTATTCCAAAACAGGCTGATCCGGAGAAAGCGTCAGTGTGTAAAATGATACAGTATTATGTCGACCGCCCTCTGCCTTTGAAACATCAAGCTTCAAAAAACGCCCCGCAACGCGAACAAATAAGATTAATAGATTTATATCTTCCGGGGTCGCTTTAACCGCTTCGCAGAGGTTATTAACTACCGCGATCTGCGTAAAATATCCAAAGCACGGGGAGTCCAAATTGACTTCAAACCGTCCTGCGTACACGCTGTAGAATTGCTCAAATAAATCAGGACGCTTTTTAAAATACAGCAATAGCAAATCCAGTGCGGTTGGCAGTTCAGAATGATTCTCAAAGCTGCTTAGAATCTGTAGAATATCGTCCGAAATATTCTGATCCTGTTGGTCATCATCAAGCTGCAAAGTACTCACATCAAACGGGTGGTATGTCTCTTGTTCAATATACTCCTGCAGCAACAAAAGAGTTTGTGTTGGGCGCACCATATGAAAGGCTTTAAAAAATGGAAGAAACTTTTCAGCATCGCTTTCCAGATTATCCCACACAATGTTAATTTGAGTTTCAACATATTCTCTTATACCCTGATCTGAAAATACACTTAAGAGAATATTGCACGCCTCAATCGTTCTGCTTTTGCTCATCTGAAAGCATGTTTCAATCATTGTGCTGAGCGGAATAATCTTTTCCTCGATAAAAACATACTCGATCAAAAAGTTGCTGAAACTTTGATCTGAAATTCTTGCTGCCTCGTCATTGCACAGATCTACAATTTCCGCCCTGTGGAGCAATTTCAGATCCGATTTAAAATCACTACTGCTTATTCCCGCAACCTCAAAAATTGGGGCGAGCTTTTCGAGATGCTTTAGATGGATTGCTTGAACAAATGCAATGATTCCAGCTGAGCTCACACCTGTATCACTTTCAACGAGGGCATTCAACTGCTTGCTATAATAGTTATGATAGAGGCCCGATGCATCCCGAATTGCTGCAAGGCTTTCGGAATCTGCTACAAGTTTTCCGGCAAGCATAGCCAGACGCGCATTTCCTTCCGCAATGGTCACGATACGATCCGTATAAATTCGATTTGTGATACCATAGCATGTTTTCATAAGTTTACGGATATCATCGTCACTAAATGTTGAGATTTTAATTGTTTCTGGTTGAATAACCTCCATAACACTCTGCATCACTTGTTTGCGGGCATAGTCGCGCACGGTCAGGATCAATTTTGAAATATGTCGTGATCCTATGGCTGCTTTGGGAAGATACTCCAGCACATGGTGCAATCCAGAAAGCTCATTTGCATCATCAACAAGAACCAGATAATTTTTCCCCTCTTCAATTGCAGATACCAAATCCTCATACATCTGCAAGTTATTGTTTTTTATGACAAACACAGTGTAGCCGTTTTCCTCTGCTAATTGCCGGCATAATTCCAGCGCAAATCTGGTCTTTCCAACACCGGCAGGCCCAGCAATCAACAAGACATCGTTGCCGCGCAGAGCAGACTTTGCTTTTTCTAACTCCTTTTCTCGAAGAAGGAACTCTGTCCCCAGCGGAGCGGACATCTTGTTTGCATCATGCTTTGCCACAAATATGTCTAATGACAGGATTTGGCCCGAGTCGATGCTAATCCCGAAGAAATCCTGAGCTAAAATTGGGCACTCACGGAAGATATCATTTCCCAATTGATCCAGACCAATTAATGTCAGTACGGCACCGCGCTTTTCGCAGTATTCTCTAAGATATTGATCATCACCAGGCCCTAAGCGGCCATATGTATGGCAATATATGATCTCTGCAATACTCTCTTCAGAAACACCTGTCTTTTTTGAATCAAAGCATTTGCTGATATCTTCAACTGCTTTATTTATAAAATCCGTCTTTTGTGTCGTATACATCACAAAGACATACTTATTTTCTGCGGTCAAAAAATAAGTATCAGGATTTCCCTTGGCTGTTTTATCTGTACCTGTGTGCATACCCAACGAATAAACATTTTTATATCCTTTATAGCTTAGATAGGCATCGCAAAGATTTTGGAAGGCACCGCCATCCATCTGATCGATTCGATTCTTGATATCTGTTAGCTTTGACATTATTGTCCTCCATATGCAAAATGGTCATAGCCGTTAGTCTTATGATTTGATTTTATTTCATTTTAGCATTTCTTTCTGTGACTCGCAATTGGGTGTCCTTTAGATTCGAAAACAATTTTGCGAAAACAGGCAATGCAAACGACTCATTGTAAAGAGTATGCCACGTCCGTAAGTCGGCAAGGTCGTCAATAACCGAGCCAGCACCGGGCTTCGATTTGGTTTCTGACACAGAACTAAAGCCGTTGTATCCTTTTTGTATGTACCGCCTAAAGCAATTCTCTTTACCGGCTTTTATCATGATTCTTCCCACCATTTTACGTTCAAAGCCAACAGCAAAAAGGGGCTTGGGATTATCCCAAAATCGCCGCGTGTCCGGACAGCGGCTGTGCTTGCTATTCTCTCAAATCCCAGTTTTCTCCGTCCCAACGCCGCTCTTTCTCTTCGTCAAAAACTGTGCTATACTGTAAGAAAATCAGCGGAAGGAGGGCTTTCTTATGGCACTCAAACGGGTATTTGCCGGGTTTTACACGCGATACGACGGAAAGCCCATCTTCGTTGTCCGAGTGCTCAAGGACATCGACACCGGCGAGTCCATCGTGGTCTGCAAGGACGCCAGTTTTTCCAAAGAAGACAACGAGCATTACTACCTCATACGGTACACCTCCTTCTGCGAGCAGGTCGAGGTGGATGGTGTGCTGCGGGACAAATACGTCCGCCAGACCCGGCGCGAGATCGACGAAGGCACCGTCCGCGAAATGTATGAGGACGGCTTTCCGGAGCCCAAGAGCAAGCCCTTCACTTACGTTGATGACGAGTACGCGGAGCGCGCCATCCGTTGCAGCAGAACCTACTATGAATACGCCAAGGACATCTGCGAAAACTACCGGATGGATCTGCGGCGATACAAACTCATCCGGGAGCGGAAGCAGTACATCGGCGTATCCAACCGCGAGGCATATCAGGCTATGTGTGAGGATCTCGCATTTGCCCAGCAGTCGCTCAAAACGGTGCTCAACGACTACGCCGATCTCTTCCGGAAACGTTTCTCCGAGGGGCTGTCCATCCGCAAAGCAGCAGATGCCATGCAGCAGAATCGCGGCGTGATCGAGCGGCGGCAGGCCGCACTCTATCGGGCGTTTGCACAGCTTTTGCAGCAGCGGGACGAGGCAGACGGTGTCTGTCGGCTGATGCAGAAAATTGAATACGATCAAAGGGATATAGAGGATTTGCTCGAATAATGGATGCAAAAACAAAGCGCTTGTCGTAGTGGCAGGCGCTTCTTTTTTTGCCCTCGTTGTGACAAAACCGTGACGCCCCGCATCATTTTGTCCGTTGGAAAGTAGAAAGGGCAATTTGAAGCAATGCACAGAGATTGTTTCGCCGTCTCCGAAACTTTTTCGAGAAATCTGGGACAAAACCGGTCTCTGATTCTCTTAGCTAAGTAGAGGGGGAATCAGGATCAAGAAAAGTTTTTTGAAAGGGGGTACCAAGTTTTTTTGAGAAAAATGTCCGTTGTAAAGTGAGAGAGAAACGTCCGTGAGACAAAATCGTGACACTCCGATTTATTTTGTCCGTTGGTTATATAGAAGGGGAAAATAATTTTCTCTCGACCCCTGTTTTTCTCTTGAAAATTGTCCGTTGTAAAGTGAAAGGCAAACAGCTTCGCTTCCAAGCCGCCCTTCAAACAAAGTTTTTCAAAATTGAAAGGAGAAACATTATGATCACTTACCACAACCGTACCCACATGACCGCTGTCCCCACAGAACTGCTGCAAGACACGCACCTTTCTGTTGAGGCAAAAGGCTTCGCCGCAATCCTCTACGCCCTTGGCGATGAAGGCGTTGAGCTGTCGGAGCTGGCCTGTCAGCTGAACATGCCGGAGGAAAGGATTTCCGTTGTTTTAACAGAACTTTCCGACACGGATTACCTGCAAATCCGGAAGGAAGGCGATGATGAGTTCTGTCTGGAACTGAGGGGGAAGTAATACATGCCAGACCGCACGCGACCCATCCGCAAGGAAATCTGCCTGAACGAGCAGGAGCTGAATCTCGTGCAGCACAAAATGCGCCAGTTGGGGACGCACAATTTCGGCGCTTACGTCCGGAAAATGCTCATCGACGGCTACATCATCAAGGTCGATTACACCGAGCAGAAAAAGTTAGCTGCCGCCGTCAGCCGTGCCGCCTCAAATATCAACCAGATTTGCCGCCGCATCAACAG
>ENA-ORNF01002428-ORNF01002428.1-human-gut-metagenome-genome-assembly--contig:-NODE-2428-length-13985-cov-4.761594_pt1 | contig 13985 bp, 8 predicted proteins | sample MGYA00242110_ERZ509012 | MGnify/ENA primary metagenome ERZ509012 (study PRJEB26280, sample SAMEA2338714) | human gut metagenome | biome: human gut; feature: human-associated habitat; material: faeces...
CCGGGACCAGGCCGTCGTGCTCGATGCAGCATTCGGCCACGACGTTGTGCGTGCGGCCCAGGACCACCGGGACACAGGCATTGTAGACCTCCGCACGCTTCACGTGAGCCCCTGCCGACAGGATACCGAGGCACCCCGCCAGCAGCAGCGTCACGCTTCGGATATGCTTGAACCCAACTTTCATTCCGTCACATATCCTTCATTCTGTTTCACCTTGCTGTCCTTCGACAGTACGCCCGCATCGATCGGCCAGACGAGTTTGAGCTCGTTGCCGCCGACCAGCTCCAGGGCATATTTGCCGCCGAGCATGCGGCGGACGTCGTACCAGCGCTTGCCCTCGGCCACGAACTCGGCATCCCGCTCGGCGAGGATCGCCTCCTCGCTTTGGGGCGCGGGCAGTATGGAATCCCGGAGCCTCGTCCCCGTAGGCCCGGGTGCGCACGCGGCCGATCCAGCGCTCCACCTCCACAGGTTCGTTGAGCTCGTTGGCGATCTCGGCCAGCATCAGCGCCACGTCCATGTAGCGGTAGACGGGAAGGTCGTTCGTATACTGCACGCGACCGTTGTCCGTCTCGCCCAGGAACTTGCGCAGCACAAGGCCCGCCGGCACCAGCTCCCCGTCGTTGTCCTTCCCGCAGAAGGGCAGGAAGGTGGCGTCGCGGCGCGTATCCGCGGCAGCGAAGCTGCGGTAGAAGTCGAGCGTGTATTCGTAGCGCATCGCCCCGCTGCCGATGTTGAGCACGTTGCCCAGCTTGTTGCCGTCGAGGTCGTACCACTTCGTGAAGGTCGATACGTTGTAGGTGAAGTTCGAGTAGAAGTTGGTCTTCTCACCCAGCTTGTAGCGGACGGCGAAGATCGTCTCGCGGTTCGAGTCCTTGTTCGTCGGCGAGAAGGCGTCGATGAACTTGTCGTTGCAGGCATAGAGCGCCTCAACGGTCTGCAGGGCCTGTTGCGCCTCGGCCAGGTCGGCCTCGGGCGTCGGCGAGAAGACGGCCGAACCCTTCAGCGGGCGGACCTTGGCTCCCCACAGGTAGACCTCGGCCTTCAGGCAGTAAGAAGCCGCCTTGTTCCAGTAGCAGTTGCGGCTCTTGAAGTTTCCGAAGCCGAGCTTGTCGTAGATCTCGCACGAGCGATCGACGTCGTCGCGGATGAACTGCCAGGTGGCCTGTTCGGTGGCGCGCTCCTTGCTCAGCTGCGCGATCTCGCTGGTCATCAGCACGTCGGGCTTGTCGCACAGGGGCACACCGCCCCACGTGCGGAGCATGTGGAAATAGTAGTAGGCGCGCAAACCGTAGAGTTGGCCCAGGTAGGTGTTGCGGGTCTCCTCGTCAAGGAATTCGCAGGCCGTCGTGATCTTGTCGATGGCGTGGTTGATCTGGTAGATATCCATGTAGAAGTTGCCCCAGTTCGTCAGCACGGGATTGGCCTCCGAGAGGTTGTTGTTCACCGCCTCGATGTTGTAGGCGCCCTCGCCCGTCGAGGTCACCGACGCCGTGCTGAGCAGACCGCCGCGGCTCTCGCCCATCAGCCACATCGTCTCGGCACGCTCGCGCAGCCGGTAGTGCAGTCCGATCATGAAGCGTTCGCACTGCTCCGCGGAGTTCCAGTAGTTGTTGATCGAGTAGAAATCCTCCGGGCCCAGATCGAGCGCGTTGCACGAGGTCATGACGGCACCGAGCAGGACGAGTATACAGTTTTTGATTCGTTTCATTGCTTGCAAGTGTTAGATCTGGTTAGAAAGTCGCCTTGATACCGAAGAGCACCGTGCGCGGGATGGCGTAGCCGCCGTTTCCGTTCACTCCGTATTCGGGATTGTAGAGCGAGGAGCCCGTCCAGTAGAAGAGGTTCTGGCCCGTCACCGAAACGGTGAGGTTCTTCATGCGGACCACGCGGGCCCACCGCTCGGGCAGCGAGTAGCTCAGCGCGATCTCGCGTGCACAGAGGTAGCTCGAGTCGTCGTAGAAGATGTTGCTCATGCGGTAGTTGTTGCGGAACTTCGTGTCGGCATACATCAGGATCGGGTACTTGGCGTTCGGACGCTCCTCGGACCAGGTGTCCTTGCTCTCCTTGAGCGTGTTGAACGTACCCTGCGAGAGGGCCATGTAGTACTGCTTGCGGCTGTTCTGGGCCACGTAGCCCGTCGCGAAGTCGAAGCGCGCATAGAGCGAAAGCCCCTTCCAGTCCACCGAGAGGTTCACACCGCCGACCCAGCGGGGCACGGTGTTGCCCATCTTCACCTGGTCGTACTGGTCGATCGTGTTGTCGCCGTTCACGTCGTAGAAGATCGCGTCACCCGGCTGGAGCAGCTGGCCCTTGGCCTGCTCATCGGCCGTCAGCGTCGCCCAGACCCCGGGGCCGTAGATCGTACCCGACGAAGGGGTCGTATCGACATACCAGGCGAAGTTCTGCAGATCGGCCTCGCTGCGTACGATGTCGATCATCCGGTAGGCATAGGCCACGCCGTACTCCTGGCCCTCCTGCTTGCCGCCGACCCAGATCAGGTCGCCTGCAGCGTTATAGACCTGCTGGCCGCCCTGCCGGTTGTTGAGGTTGCCGTTGTCGGGCAGCTGGATGATCTTCGAACGCATGTAGGTGGCGTTGCCGCCGAAGCGCACCTTCCAGTCGTCGTTCTGGAAGACCGTGGCGTCGATCTCGAACTCCAGACCGCGGTTGCGGACACTGCCGTTGTTCGTATACTGGTTGCCGACACCCGCCGAGCTGGGGAAGGGCACCTCGGCCAGCAGATCGGAGGTCAGCTTGTTGTAGGCGCCGACCGAAACGCGGAGGCGGTTCCAGAAGCTCGCCTCAACGGCCACATCCACCGACGTGGTCTTCTCCCACCGCAGGTCGGGATAGGGCAGCTTGTTGATCAGGATGCCGTACTCGTCCTCGTAGTTGCCCGTCTTGCCGTAGTTGCCCTGCAGGTCGTAGGCCCCGGCCAGGATGTTCACGTTGCCGTTCTGTCCGTAGCCGGCCCGCAGCTTGAGGCTAGACAGCCACCGCGAGGTCCCCTCCATGAACTCCTCCTTGTGGATGTTCCATGCGGCGCTGACACCCGGGAAGAAACCCCACTTGTTGTTCACCAACTTCGAGTAGCCGTCATAGCGGGCCGAGAACGAGAAGAGGTACTTCCCCTTCCAGTCGTAGCTGGCGTTGCCGAAGAACGACATGCTGCGCTCGCGCGTATGGGTCGAGTTCATGCTGATCTTGGAGATGTTCTTGTCCTCGGTCTTGTCGATGTAGCCCAGACTCGGGAGATCGTCGAAATCGGAGCCCTGGCCGCCGGCCGACAGTCCGAAGTTGTACTTGTCGTAGAATTCGTAACCGACGATCACGCTCAGGTTGTGGTCGTTCCACGAATTCTCATACCCCGCGATGGCGTTGTAGGTCTGCGACAACATCCGCGAGTAGCTGGCCGAAGCGGCGTGGTCGCTGTTCGAGGTGCCGGGATTGACCAGATAGGTCCCGTTGAACTTCTCCTTCTCGTACATGTTGAAATACCACATGCCGTTCAGCTTCAGGGTGATGTGATCCGTCAGGCGGAAATTCAGGCCCTGGTTCATCGTGAAGCGGTAGTTCGTGTTGCGGCGGTAGAAGCTGCTCTTGGCCGCATCCCAGTTGCCGTTCTCCCAGTTGGTCGTCGGGATAATCTCCTCACCGTCGGGATTGTAGTGCCGCATCGTCGGGGGCGCCGAGAACATGATACCGAAGAAGTTGGCCTCGCCGCCGCCGATGTAGTCGCTCACCTGGCGGCTGTCCGAACGCGAGAAGTTGAGCGAACTGGTCGATTCGAGCCACGGCGTGATCTTGTAGGAGCCGTTGGTCACGAACGAGAGACGCTTGTAGTAGGAGATCACCGGGAAACCCGACTCGTCGTAGTAGCCCAGGCTGGCGTAGTAGCGTCCCCGGTCGTTGCCGCCCGACGCCGAAATGTTGTAGTCCTGCGTGAGCGCCAGGTCGCGCACCGAGGCGTCGCTGGCCGTGAACTCACTGTAGATGATCGTCTTGCCCGTGATCGGGTCGATCATGCTCTTGTAGCCCTGCTTGAGCAGATAGGCGTTCTCGTCGGAGAGGAACATCGGGCTGTAGACACCCTCGGCCGACTTGTTGCCGTCTGCCGAGAGGACGTTGCCCGTACCGAAGGGGCCTGCGGCCGAGAGCGCCGCGATGTTTCCCGAACGGTAGGAGGCCAGACGCAGGTAGTAGAGGTAGTCGTCGGCCTCGAGGAACTCGTTGGTCTTGCGCAGGTAGTTCAGGCCCACGTTGGCCTTGAACGAGATCTCGGCACGGCCCACGCGGCCCCGCTTGGTCGTGACGAGCACCACGCCGGCATTGGCCCGGGCACCGTAGAGCGCCGTTGCTGCGGCATCCTTCAGGATCTCGATCGACTCGATGTCGTTGGCGTTGATGTCGTTCATGTCCTCACGCTGCACACCGTCGATCACGTAGAGGGGCGAACCGGTGCCGTCCAGCGCCGCACCGCCGCGGATGACGATCGAGGGGGCAGCACCCGGCTGTCCGGTCGTCGAGGCAATCCGCACGCCGGTCACCGTACCGGCCAGCGCCGTCAGGGCGTTCGACCGCACACCCTTCTCGAGCACGTCGCTCGACACCTTCGAGATCGCAGCCGTCAGCTTGTCCTTGGTCACGGTCCGGCCGTAACCGGTCACGACCACCTCGCTCATGTTGATCGCGTCCTCGCTCAGCGAGACGTCGATCTCGTTCTTGCTGCCGACGGTCACCGACTGCGACGTGTAGCCCAGCGAGCTGAACTGGAGCACGCTCCGGTCGTCCTTGACCACCAGCGAATAGGTGCCGTCCAGACCGGTGGTCGTACCGTTGGTGGTTCCCTGCTCGATGATCGTCACGCCGACCATCGGCTTGCCCGAGGCATCGGAGACCTTGCCCGTCACCGTAAAGCGTCCCTGCGCCCCGGCCACGGCTGCCGAAAACAGGGCCAGCACTACGGCCAGCACCGTTCGGATCGTATGAATCGGAAATCTTGTTTCATGGTTTCAGGTTGTTTCGGGTTATTCGAACCAGTAACCGTAGTCGGTTACCTCCTTGGGAAGAATCAGCACGTCGAGCCGCATCCAGCCGGCGGGGCGGTTGCCGCCCTTGCGGGTAAATCCCTTCTCGGGCCCCGCCTCGAAGACAATGGCCAGACGGCCGTCCTCGAGCAGCGTCATGTCGGGATAACCGGCCGCAAGCTCGTAGAGCATCTCGTTGCGCGTCCAGCTTTCGGCACCCGTCGGGCTGCGGTAGAGCATCAGTTCGTAGCGGTTGTCGTTCGAGGTAGTCTTCGCACCACCCTTCGGACCGCAGTAGAGGACCGTGTTCCCGCCGGCCCCGCAGACACTTGCATGGCATCCGCTCTCGAACGACGGAAGCCCGCCGTCCTTGGCCGCCTGCGACCAGGTCTTTCCGCCATCCTTCGAGAAGGCAGAATAGCGATCGGAGCCCTTGCGGACGTTGATCGTCAGGGAGTTCTCACCGGCCTCGGCGATCTGGCACTCGCCGCCGAGCACCTCCGAGCCGATCTTCCACGTTGCCCCGTGGTCGTCGGAGTAGACCGCTACACCGGAACTCGAGGTGCCGTCGTACTGCCGCGAAGGGAAGATGAGCCGCCCGGCATACTTGCCCCGCGAAATCCGGATACCCGAACCCGGACCGAATCCCGAGCTGTAATACCCCTCGCGGATCACCGTTGCGGTGACATCCTCGGGAGCGCCCCACGTGGCGCCGTTGTCCGTCGATACGACCCGGAAGGCGCGGGTCTTCGTCGCATCGGCATCCGACTTGACCCAGCGGCAGCAGAAGAGGAAGATCTTGCCCGTCTCGGTGTCGGCCACGGGGGTCGGATCCATGAAGGCATATTCGCCGCCGTTGGCCGAAGCGGTCAGGTTCACCGCCTCAGACCAGCTCTTCCCGTTGTCCGTACTGCGGCGTACCACGATGTCCGTATGGCTCTTGTCCATCCACGACTCATGGCGCGCCTCACAGAAGACCAGCAGCGAACCGTCACCGGCCGTCACGATCGAGGGAATGCGGTAGGAGTTGGCTCCCGTACCCGCCGTGAAGGGGGTCGAGGATTCGATCTGCGAGAGGCTGATCGTCCCTTCGGTTCCTTCCGGACCCAGTTCGGGCATCAGCGGGGCGGTCACATCGGGCCGCTTGATCTCGTCGTCCGCACAGGCCGAAAGCGCACAGGGCAGCATCACCAGCAAACCGGCCATCAGCGCCGCACGGTACATACGCATGTTTTGAGGTTTCATTATTCAGGTTGATTTGAGATTTACTTGTTCAGAATTTCGTCGCACAGCCGCGTGGCGTTGATCATCATGCGCGGGATGTGGAACGGGCCCTTGAAAAGATTACCCTTGGCCGGCTGGGCGACCGTACCGTCGCGGTGCAGGTAACCGAACCACTCGCCGTACTCGACATCGGGGAAGACACCGAAGGCATAGTCGTGCGCCTTGCGGTGCATCTCGAGGTACTTTTCGTCGCCCGTGGCGATGTAGGCATAGAGTCCGGCGAGGATCGTCTCGCACTGCGGCCACCAGAACTTCATGTCCTGCGAATAGTCCTGGGACGGGAACTTCCGACAGTCGCGGAAGTTGATCATTCCGCCGTAAGGCTCGTCCCAGCCCCACTTCCAGGCCCAGTCGATGATCGTGGCGGCCATCTTGACCAGCTGCGCATCCCAGCCCCGCATGCGGGCGGCTTCGAGCAGGAACCAGCCCGTCTCCATGCAGTGTCCCGGATTGATCGTTCTTCCGGCGCAGGTGTCGATGAACCCGCCGTCGGGCGAGACCGTCTCGAGCAGCGTCTCGAACTCGGGGTGCATGAAGCAGCGCTGCAGCAGGTCGATCGAACGGTCGATCTGCTCGTCGAGCACCGGATCGTCGGATACCTGTTTGATGACCAGCGCCACATTGATCAGGATCATCGTGATCGAGTGCCCGATCGCAGGGACATAGGTCTTCGGGGGCAGGAATCCCGGGGTGGAGAGCATGCGCAGGATGTTGCGGAACATCTCCACGGCCTTCTCGGCCCAGCGTGCATCGCCCGAGGCCGCAGCGTATTCGGCCATGGCGATGGCGGCGAAGCACTCCGAGAAGACGTAGCGCCGCTTCTGGACGGGAGCCCCCTCGGCCGTCACCGAGAAGAACATGTGCCCGTCGGTGTCGATGCAATGGCGCTCGATGAACTCCAGCGCGCTCTTCGAGGCCTCCAGCCACTCGGGGTTGCCCCCCGCATGGCGGTAGGCCGAAGCGCAGACATAGCCGAAGCGTCCCTGAAACCACACCGACTTGGTCGTATCCATCAGCGTGCCGTCGCGATCGACGCAGGTATAGACCCCGCCGTGCTCGCGGTCGAGTCCGTGCTGCATCCAGAAAGGCATGATGTCGTCCGTGAGGTCAGCCGCATAGCGTGTGCGGCAATCTTTCAAATATTTTTCCTGTTGAATGGTCATTGTGTCGGGTTTTACGGAAGTTGTCCCGCCCGGCCCGGCGTGCCGCACAATCCGGACACGCCGGGCGGAGGGGACGGAATATCGTTTACTGTATCTTCATGCACCGGACGCTGCCGCCGATGTAACGGGCGTTGCTGTCGTCGGGATTGACGTTCGCATAGTCGAAATAGAAGCGGTAGGACTTCGTCGCACTCGAGGCGGGCATGCTCACCTGGTAGTGGCCCACATACTTGCCGGTGCGGAACGGGACGATCGCCCCTGAATTCAGGAACAACATGCCGCCGAGCGGATAGCTGCTCTGTCCGTTGCCGAACGAGAAGATGTTGCCTCCGGCTGCCTGGATCTCTGCCTGCGTCTTGTACTGGGCGTTCCAGTTGTCGGGTTTCTTCTTCGCGTTGAGTCCATCGACCGTGAAGGGCGTTCCGACATAGCGGTGCGGCACACGGTAGCCCGGCGGGCAGGGATCGTAGATCGACTTGTGGCCCGTATCGCCGATTTCATCACTGTAGGGGTTGCCCCACAGGTCATCCTGCGGCGTATCGATCCAGTCGCTGTTGGCACAGGTGAAGTTCATCGGGTAGCGGGCGATCTGCTCTGCGGAGAGCGCCTTGCCGTTGATGTAGCGCCACGAGGTGGCCGAGAGGTCCGTGGAGGTATTGTCGGTCGTCAGCGCATTGCCTGTGGCATCGTAGGTCTTGCGCAGCCGCGTGATGGCCAGAGCGCCGGTTCCGCCCATATCCGCATCGTCGATGTTCGGGAAGGGATCCTTACGGCCCCACTGGTAGAGCAGACCGAGGGCGAGGTTGTTCCCATTCGTCTCCCACAGCCCCGACTTCAGGGCGCCCAGGTTGCGGTCCATCATGACCGTCGTACCGGCCGCCGCGAAACCGCCCGGAAGAACATAGGTCTGCACGGCGGCGTCGAGATCGGCAGCCGTCACCCAGATGTGCCAGCTCCAGAGGATGTTTCCGGAGGCGTCGAACACCGCGATCACAGCATTGCCCTCCGAAAGGGTCTCGCCGGCCGTGCCGTTGGTCGTGAAGTAGACCTCCGTGCCGCGCAGTTTGACATCGAGCAGCAGATTCGGAGCCGTCTGCCAGAGCAGGCCGGCGGAAGCCGGAGCCAGCGGAGCCGGGACGATGCCGTCGGCCGATCCCGCACCGGCATATCCGGGCGTTGCGGGCGTCGTGGTGCCATTGCCCATGACGTTGGCCGGGAAGCGGTAGGTCTGGCCGGCCAGAGAGGCTACATAGCAGTTGGCCGTCTCGTGCGTGCCGTCGCCGTCCGGATCGCTCAGGTCGATCGAATTGTCCTCGGCCATGGCCTCGTCGAAGGTGTCGATCGGGAGCGTCAGGGAGGTCTGCTCCTCGGGAGCCAGCCCGCCGTCGAGCGAAACCTCACCGGTGAGTACCATGCTCGACTCGTTCTCGCGGGCTACCGTCACGGTGATGCCGTAGCGCTGCGGGGTTCCGTCCGACGGAGCGGTCACGGCATAGGCGTGGAACGGCTCGCCGGAGAGTTCGCCGCCGCTGACCCGCAACAGGAGCGACTTCGAGGCATCGGACCCGAAGGCGAGTTTCCCGGAGGCCAGGTCAAAGGTATAGGAACCGGCCAGGGCCGCATCCGTAAGGGACTCGATCTGGATCGACTCCATCGTCCAGCCGGCCCACTTCGTGGTCGATACCGACAGGTCGAGGTAGCCGAACACCTGCTTCAGGGTCACTGCCAGCGGCGTCTCCGAGGGTTCGGAGGCCGTCACGGCAGCGTAGGCCAGGCCGAGCCCGTCCACATGCGACGAGGAGGCGCCGTTCTGCATCTGCGCAGCACTCAACGATCCGGAGATGAGGGTCGAGGTGTTCGATTCGCCATAGGGTGCATAGAGATAGAAGAGGTACTCCTTCGACTTCTCCCAAGGCATCCGCGTATAGAACAGCCCCTCGGCTTCACCGGCCGAAATGGCGGCCGGAGCCAGTGGAGTATTCACCGACCCGGTCTGCTCACAGTAGAGACCGACCCGGCTCTCGTCCGTCCAGAGCGTAGGGTTGTCGCCGCCCCACGCGGAGGTGCAACGGAAGGCGATCGTCTGCTCGGCCGGCTTCGAATAATCGGGCATCCTGCCGTCGTCGTCGCCGCAGGAGACCGCAGCACAAAGCGCACAGCAGCATGCCACCGCACTGAGGAAATGGTTTCTCATGATATCAGGTTTTAGGTTTTCGTTTTTCCGTTGTTCAGAACCGGTTGCAGCGCTCGAAGAAGCCGATTTGCTCCAGTTCGCGCTTCATCGAAGCCTCCTCCTCGTCGGTCATGTTGCGGAACGGAACCCGGTTCTGGCCCAGATCCAGTCCGATGAGCTTCATGATCCGCTTGCCGCCGACGATGTTGCCCCGGTAGTTGCAGATGACGTTGATGACCGCCTGCGAGAAGTTTTGTTTTTCGCGCGCCGTCTCCAGGTCACCGCGCTCCCAGGCCTCGATGATCCCCACCAGTTCGCGGCCGTTGTAGTTCGTCGTACCGCCGATGCCGCCCTGCGCACCGCCCTGGGCCAGGCTCGGCAGGATTGTCTCATCCTGACCGTGGAGCATGTCGTACTTGCCGTTGCCGTACAGGCGGCACTGGTTGTACTCGTAAAGACTCTCGAAGGTGTACTTGATGCCGGCGAAGTTGTCGATGCGGCCGTCCACGGCCTTCAGCAACTCGACCATCGGCAGGTAGGCACCGTTGAAGGCCGGGATGTGGTAGTAGTAGAAGGGCAGCGAGGGGGCCGCGTGACAGATCGCCTCACAGTACTTGACCAGCTCCTCGATACGCCCGATCTTCGGGAAGGGAGGCGCCATCGCGCCGATGCCCCAGGCTCCGATCTCGGCGGCATGGGCAGCCAGTTTCACGCTCTCGCGCAGGCAGCAGCTGCCTACGTGCACGATCACCTTGAACCCTTCGGGTACCGAGGCCACCCACTTTTCGGCCAGAGCCATCCGCTCCTCGGTGGTCAGCATGTAGCCCTCGCCCGAAGAGCCGTTGATGAAGACGCCCTTCAGGCCGTTCTTGTGCAGCATGGCAGCATAAGCCGGAATGGGTTCGCAGTTCACATCGCCGTTGCGGTCGAACGGCGTGAACGGCGCGTCGATAAGTCCTTTGATCTTTTCCATAATATATAGGTAATTTGAATAACGTTCGGATATCGGTCTATACAAAGCTATGTAATGTTTCAAATAACACAAAATGTTTTTTAATTAAAATGAAATAAAAAGTCAAGTTTTTTAAACAAAAAGACACAACGCAAATATCATTTTTAATATAAACAACTGACAAACAATAATTAAACCCACGAAATACCCATCCGAAGCCCCACAAATCAGCCACAATCAATTATCAAGCATAATTTTCATAAAGAGGGATATATTATCAAACATATGGGATATGAAAGTGATTTTTCAAACATCCGATTTGTCTTTCCGCCGAATAAATCGTAAATTTGTAACAAAAGGACACCCGATACATGACAAAAGAACACCTCTTCTGCCCGTCTGAACGGAGCGTCGGCGGAACGGTCCGCAGCAGCATCATGCAGCACATCATGCAGAACGGCTCGTTCATGGTCCCCGAAATCGCCACGGCCACGGGATTCAGCCTGACCACCGTGGCCAAGTACGTCTCCGAAATGCTCGCCGCAGGGCAGATCGTCGAGACGGACCGCATCTGTCTGCACGCCAAGGGACGCCGCACCGTACGCTACGGCGTACGGCCCGAAGCCTGCCCCTGCTTCATGGGGGTGGACATGCGGGCCTTCGAACTCAACATCGGACTGGTGGATTTCGTCGGGCAACCCGTGCGGATCGAACGGCACATGGATTTCCGGCTCGAGAACACCCGCGACACGCTCGACGAGGTGTGCCGCCGCATCCAACGGTTCGTCGCCACGCTCGACGGCATCGCTCCGGAACGCATCGCCGGCATCAACATCAACGTTCCGGGGCGCGTGAACAGCCGCACGGGAACAAGCGCCACGACCTTCAATTTCGAGGAGACGGTCGATACGCCGCTGACCGACATCCTGAGCGAGCGGCTCGGGATGCGGGTCTTCATCGAGAACGACACCAAGGCCATGGCCTACGGCGCCTACATGTCGGGGCTCAACAGGCAGTACGACAACCTGCTCTACATCAACATCGGATGGGGGCTGGGACTGGGCATCGTCATCGACGGCAAACTCTGCCACGGCAAGGACGGCTACTCGGGCGAGTTCGGCCACATCCACATGTACAACAACAACATCCTCTGTCACTGCGGAAAGACGGGCTGTATCGAAACCGAGGTCTCGGGCCGCGCCATCCAGCGCAAACTCATCGAGCGGATCCACTCCGGCGAGGCCTCGCTGCTCGCGCCGAAGGTCCGCAGCGGGGAGACCGTCACCACGGCCGACATCATCGAGGCCGTGGAGCGCGAGGACCCGCTCTGCATCGAGCTCGTCATGCAGGCCGGCAGCGAACTGGGGCACCACATTGCAGGGCTGATCAACCTCTTCAACCCCGAAGTGATCGTCATCGGCGGCAACCTCGCGCAGGCCGAGCCGTGCTACTTCCTGCAACCCATCGAACTGGCCGTACGGAAATACTCGCTCAAGCTGATGAGCCAGAACGTCCCGATCATCACCCACCCCAGCGGTGCCGACGCCGCCGTGCTCGGGGCCTGCCTGATCGCCCGCAGCCGGATGAGCGAACCCGACGCGGCAGTCCGGCGAACCCCACCCCGGAGCCGCTGACAAGCAGGGGAGCCGCAACCGAACGGATAACGGTCATTTTCGGAAGAGAAGAGCAGAGACAGCAGGCCGAAAGGCACGGACGGCCACACACGAGAAACGGGACCGGCACCGATGGCCGATCCCGCTTTTTTTCGTAACTTCGCCGACAACAAACCGATCCAAGATGGAAAACACGCTTCGAACCCCCACACCCGACCGCCGGGAGCGGATCGGGTGGATCGACCTGCTGCGGGTGCTGGCCTGCTTCCTGGTCGTATTCGCCCACTGCTGCGACCCCTACGTCGCCGCATTCGACACCGACCGCACGGCCTTCCTCTCCGGCGTCTTCTCGGGCAGTCTGGTCCGCTGCAGCGTCCCGCTGTTCGTCATGATGACCGCCGTGCTCCTGCTCCCGGTGCGCACCGACACCGCCGCATTCTACCGCCGGCGCATCGGGCGTGTGGTGCTGGCGCTCGTCTTCTGGTCCATCGCGCTGTCACTCCTCTACTTCCTCTACGTGCAGGCGGCCGGCGACGCCACGTCGCTCGCGGCGGAGAACTACACGTGGGACGCAACGCGGCCCCGGCTATGGAACTTCGTCTTCAACTTCAACTACGAGACCACGCCGCTGTGGTACCTCTACATGCTCGTCGGGCTCTATCTGATCATGCCCGTAGTGAGTCCCTGGCTCGAACGCGCCTCGAAGCGTGAGTTGAGGCTGCTGCTCGGCGTCTGGGGCCTCACGCTCCTGCTGCCCTACCTACGGCTGCTCGCCCCGCTGGCCGGCTATGCGGGCAACTACGGCAACATGGGACTCTACGGCATCTGCGACTGGAACGAGTTCGGCACCTTTCACTACGTCTCGGGATTCGCCGGCTACCTCCTGCTGGCCCACTACCTCACGAAATACCCGCCCGCATGGAGCTGGCGCCGCCTGGCCGCCTGCTGCATCCCCGCATTCCTCGTCGGATACCTCATCACGTCGTTCGGCTTCGTTTTCCTGCAGGAACACTTCCCGGGCAACTACGCCTACCTGGAGATCATCTGGTACTTCTCGGGGCTCAACGTCTTCCTGATGACCGTACCCGTATTCCTCACCGTGCAGAAACTCGCCGTAAAACCCCGTCCGTGGCTGTCGCGGCTGGCCGGCGCCACCTTCGGCATCTACCTCTGCCACTTCGTCTTCGTGCAGGGGGCCTACGACCTGGTCTGCCGGACGCAGCCCCTCGCGGCCCTGCCGGATCCGGTGCGGATCCTGCTCGCCGCCTGCATGGCCTTCGCCGTGAGCTTCCTGCTCGTGCAGCTCATGCGGCAGTGGCGCCCGACACGGCTGCTGGTCGAATAATCCGTCGCCCGGTGCAACCGATCCGCCGCAAATGCGTATCTTTGCCCCGATCCAAAACAGAGAGAAACACATGATCCGGGAAGTACGGCAGGAGGATGCCGCGGCCATCGCCGCCATCAACAACCACTACGTGATGCACAGCGACGCATCGTTCGACACCGAACCCACCGACGGGGAGACGATGCGCCAACGCATCGCCGCCATCGCCGCGGCCTGTCCCTATTTCGTCTGCGAAGAGGAGGGCGAGGTGGTCGGCTACTGCTTCGCTCACCCGTGGAAAGCGCGCCCGGCCTACGGCCTCACGCTCGAAACGACCGTCTACCTGGCCCCCGGGCATACCGGGAAGGGCATCGGCCGCGCCCTGATGCTGCAACTGATCGAGGCGTGCCGCCGACGCGGCATCCACGGCCTGATCGCCTGCATCA
>ENA-ORNF01002429-ORNF01002429.1-human-gut-metagenome-genome-assembly--contig:-NODE-2429-length-13982-cov-5.964386_pt1 | contig 13982 bp, 16 predicted proteins | sample MGYA00242110_ERZ509012 | MGnify/ENA primary metagenome ERZ509012 (study PRJEB26280, sample SAMEA2338714) | human gut metagenome | biome: human gut; feature: human-associated habitat; material: faeces...
CAGTATCGACTTTTCAAAATCCATGCACTACAATCCGCTGGCCTATGCGCGACACGAGGTCGCGTAATTAAACTGTTCGGCATTGACCGAACCTGTTATTCCATTAGCAGTAGCCTATCGTCACCGAAGCGGCTGGCAACGGCCGTGAGGCAGCATGGCGAGAAAAGGCAGCCCTCCCGAAAGGGTCAAGCCGAAACCGCGAGGCAGAGGCGAAAAGCTGGAAGCAACGTCCGGCTGGGGAGCTTGGCTTGTGTAGTATGGTGAATGTAAGTAAATCGCTGTTAAACGTCGTTAGTGGGAACCAGGCTAAAGTTGCTGATAAGCCTGAACCAAAAGGTGTGCAGTCGGATGTTCCCCTGTAAGCTGGGAACACATGGACAAACAGGACTGCCGGCGGATAGGCGGCACCTAACCTACACGGTTGATTACGTGAAACGTGTTAAGCCCGCGCTCTCTCCGTATATTCGGAAAGCTGACCGCAAGGAAAGCCGATAGAAACGCGGGTAAGGAACGCTGGAAAAAGCGAATGCCGACCTTGTAATGAGGACGGATAGGGATTGAAACAGTATCCCACGCGAAAGCGGGCTGACTTCCAGCAGGTCTATCTTTACGAGAGAATTTACAGAACTTTTGAGAGGAGGAATCGCAAATGAACAGAAAACTGTGTGCGCCTGCTGACAGGGCACGAAGCTGGGAATCCATTGATTGGAAGAAAGCGGAGGCCTATGTTAAAAAGCTGCAAATGCGTATCGTAAAGGCTCAAAAAGGCGGTCATTACAACAAGGTGAAATCTCTGCAATGGCTGTTGACGCACTCTTTCTATGCCAAGGCATTGGCGGTGAAGCGTGTGACAAGTAATAAAGGCAAAAATACCGCTGGTGTAGACCATGAATTATGGAAAACGCCAAAAGGCAAATTCGAAGCGATTGACAAACTCAAACGCCGGGGCTATCAGCCCCAACCTCTCAGACGGGTGTACATCCCGAAGAAAAACGGAAAATTACGCCCGCTGAATATTCCAACGATGACAGACCGCGCCATGCAGACATTATATAAGTTTGCATTGGAACCATTGGCAGAAACTCTGGCAGACCCGAACTCCTACGGCTTTAGAATTGGAAGAAGCACACACGATGCTATCGGGCAATGCTTCAACGATTTGTGCAGAGCCGGTTCCCCTCAATGGATTTTGGAGGGAGACATTAAGGGTTGCTTTGACCACATCAGCCATAACTGGCTGCTGGCAAATATCCCAATGGACAAGGAAATGCTCGAAAAGTGGCTGAAATGTGGCTTTGTGGAGACCAAAAAGCTCTTTCCAACAGAGGAAGGAACCCCACAGGGCGGCACAATATCGCCAGTCTTGATGAACATGACCTTAGACGGTCTGGAGCGGATTCTAAAAGAAAGATTCCCTATGAGACGGACGGTGGCAGGTAAAACTGTTTACGACCAGATTAACTTCGTGCGATATGCCGACGACTTTATCGTTACCGGAAAAAGCCCGGAAACTCTACGTAACGAGGTTATCCCGCTCATCAAGGACTTTCTGGCGGAACGCGGCCTGCAACTCTCCGAGGAAAAAACGGTAATCACACATATCAGCGACGGTTTTGATTTTCTTGGACAGAACGTTCGGAAATACAACGGAAAATTGCTCATTAAGCCGTCAAAGAATGCGATAAAATCCTTCCTCAAAAAAGTGCGGACTATCGTTAGGGAGAACAAAACAGCCACACAGGACTTGCTCATTCGCAAGTTAAATCCTGTCATTCGTGGTTGGGTCAACTACCATCGCTATGTAGTTTCTGCGGATATTTTTGGATTGGTTGACCACAGGATTTTCGAGTGCCTATGGAGGTGGGCTTGCCGCAGACACAAGCGAAAAGGTAGGAAATGGATTGCCAACAAATACTGGCACCATATTGATAACCGAACGTGGACGTTTGCAACAGAGCCTGCTTTCCGCGGTAAAGATTTCGATGAAAAATACCTCAAGCTGGAATACGCGGCAAATACTAAAATCATCCGATTCAGGAAAATCGCCGCCGAAGCTAACCCATTCGATGAAAAATGGACGGGATATTATGAGGAACGTGACGGAGAAAGAATGCTGAACAGTACCAAAGGACGGGAGAAACTCGTTAAAATCTGGAACAACCAGAAACGGTGCTGCCCTGTATGCGGAGAAAGAATTACATCCGAAACAGGATTCAAGACGCATTTTAGCACCGAAAACAACAGGAAATGGCCCGCTATTATGGTACATCCCTGGTGTCACCGAAATCTGCATGAACCAGGTTACTTGATTTGAGCCGGGTTTCGTTTTATACGAGGCCTTACGATAGGCTTGAGCCGTATGACGGGAAACTGTCACGTACGGTTCTTAGGGGAGGGGCTGGCAGCAATGCCAGTCTCTTACCCGACATCAAGACGGAAAGCGATGTTTTGAAATTCGTTACTGCTCTGATCGCCAACACCAAAGGCGACGGCAAGGAGGGCGACGAGTTCTGGACCAAAGCCGAAACCCTCTTGTACTGCGCCCTTGTGGCCTACATCGTCTTTGAGGGGCCGGAGGAAGAACGCAACATGAATACGCTGGTGGAAATGATAAACAGCATGGAAGTCCGGGAGGATGACGAAACCTTCAAAAATGCGGTGGACTATATGTTTGACGGGCTGGAACGCCGCAGCCCCCAGCACTTCGCCGTGAGGCAGTATAAGAAATACAAGCTCGCCAGCGGTGTTGTATGCTTTAAGAGACTTATTCATCACGATATGAGTAAGTCTCTTAAAACATATAAGGCTACAAAGCAGAAAGGAGACCCCCATGAGCAAACAGAAAATAACCGCCCTGTATGAGCGTTTGAGCCGTGACGATGAACTGCAAGGCGAGAGTAATTCCATATCCAATCAGAAAAAATTATTGGAGGAATACGCCGCACAGCAAGGCTTTACAAACTGTGTCCACTTTACGGACGATGGAATAAGCGGGACTTGTTTCGATAGACCCGGCTTTCTTGATATGATGCGGCAAGTCGAAGCCGGAAATGTGGACTATCTGTGCATTAAGGACATGAGCCGTCTGGGGCGTGATTATCTCAAAGTCGGTCAGATTATGGAGATTTTACGCCAGAGAGGTGTCCGTCTCATTGCCATCAATGACGGTGTGGACAGTGCCAGAGGAGACGATGATTTTACCCCTTTTCGCAATATCATGAACGAATACTACGCCAGAGACACAAGCCGCAAAATCAAGTCCACTTTCAAGACCAAAGGCATGACAGGCAAGCATCTGACAGGGACGGTCATTTATGGTTATCTCTGGAATGAGACGAGAGACCAATGGATTGTTGATGAATACGCCGCCGAGGTTGTCAAGCGTATTTTTGCTATGACGATTGACGGCTACGGACCGTATCAGATTGCAAAGAAGCTGTCCGAGGACAAGATACTCATTCCCTCTGCCTACCTTGCACAGCATAACGAGGGCGTGAACAAAAACAAGACTTTCAAGGATGTGTACGGTTGGGGTTCTTCCACTATCGTCAATCTGTTGGACAAGCGTGAATATCTCGGTCATACCGTCAATTTCAAGACCCGAAAGCACTTTAAGGACAAGAAAAGTCATTATGTGCCGGAAGATGAATGGACGATTTTTGAGGACACCCACGAAGCTATTATTGACCAGGAGACTTTCGACCTTGCACAGAAAGTCAGAAGCAAAGTCCGCAGATACCCGGACGGATGGGGCGAAGTCGCACCGCTGACGGGCTTGATGTATTGTGCGGATTGCGGTGGCAAGATGTATGTTCACCGCACCAACAACGGCAAGCGTATCTCACAGTACACTTGCTCCCAGTACACCAAAGTCCCTTGTGGAACGCTCTGCAAGACACAGCACCGCATCAATGAAAGCGTGGTTCTGGAACTGATTTCAGATTTGCTGAAAGCCATTGCCGAGTATGCACAGCATGACCGAGCCGAATTTGTCCGTGTGGTGCAGGAAGCACAGGACAGTCATTTTGCTTCCGATGTAAAAAAGAAGCGAAACAAGCTGATCGCAGCACAGAACAGACTGAATGAACTGGAAGTTCTGCTCTGCAAAATCTATGAGGACAACATCCTGGGCAAGCTGCCGGATGCCAGATATGCCACTCTGGATGCACAGTACGGCAAGGAACAGGCTGAACTGAAATCCGAGGTCAAAGCTCTGGAAGAATTTCTGGAATCCCACGAGAAAAACAAGAAGTCCGCAGAACGCTTTATTTCTCTGATTGAGAAATATGAGAACTTCGACAATCTGACCATTGCCATGTTGAACGAGTTTATTGATAAAATCCTCGTCCATGAGCGTGACCGCAAGGGCAGCCGAGAGACTACACAGGAAATCGAGATTTATTTCAACTTCGTTGGAAAGTTTGTTCCGCCCCATTTCATGGAAGTGGAGCTGACCCCGGAAGAATTGGAAGAAATTCGCAAGCGTGAGGAACGCAAGGACAGACTGCATCAAAATTATTTGAAGCGAAAAGCAAGTGGGGCGCAGAAACGCTATGAGGACAAAATCAAAGCCAAGAAAAAGGCTGAAATGGATGCCAAGAAAGAAGCAATCCGTGCCGAGGATGTGGCAAAGGGCGTGTTCGTTCCCGTCTGCAATATGCCGAAGTTAGAGCCGAAAATCGCACCGCAGAAAGGAGCTTGAGTATGTGGATAGTACGATTTATCCGTAAGGATGCCAAGCCCGATGAAGAATACTTCTATCACTCGCAGGGTGAAGCGGAATATCATCGTGATCTGTTCCAGAACGATGATTCTGGACTATATGAAAAAATTGAAGTTATCAATGAAACAGATTTATAAGGAGGTTGCTATGGAACTGAATTTTATCAAATGCGGAGATTACTACATCCCCGACATCAAACTGGCAAAGCCGAATATCCGTCTCGGAAAATGGGGGCGGATGCGCAGAGAGTATCTGCGGCTGGCACACCCTGCCACTTTCTCCGATATGGTGCTGTCCGAAACACTCTATGAGCATTGTGCGGAGATTGAGGAAGCAGCCAAAAAGCGACTGGAAATCATCATTCCGCAGCTTGCGAAGGCATACGGCGTGACGGAGCAGTTGAAAGCGGAGAACCAAATCGAATGGATTCGTCAGATGAATGCTTGTGTGGTACAGGCAGAGGAAACCATCAAAGCCGAATTGATTTGCTGCTGAGAAAGGAGCGAAGAAATATGATTTTAGAAGCATTGTTCAATGGTGGGATTTACGCAAGCGAGGACATTGTGCCGAAGTCTGACAAGTTCCGACAGACCGCCGCACATATTTCCGAAACCATGACCTATTTCGAGGGAAAGCTGAGCAAAGAGGACTACGCCCTGCTTGAAAAACTCTGTGACAGCCATGCGGATGAGAGCAACATGACAAACGAGTGTCAGTTTAAGTATGGGTTCACAATGGGTGTTCTGCTGATGTGCGAAATCTTCCACAGTCCATTCTTCCCACATACTGAGTAAGGAGAAAAACATGGCTCTGACAAAGATATTTTTTAAGTTACTGGTACTGCCACTGATTGTGGCAGTCACCCTGATACAATGGGTCGGTATCTTCTTCACGCAGTTCTCGACCGTCATATTCAATCTGCTTGCAGGGCTGATGTTTCTGATAGCGGTTGCCGGATGGGTGTTCGGCATCGCCACAGGAGCAGAAACGCTCCAAATGCTGGCGGTTGCCTTTGTGGTCTTTATCATCCCTTATATTTCTGAATGGTTGATTATCAGAATAGCCGCCATCAATTACGGACTGCGTGAATTTATCAAGTCCTGACCCAACAATTTCATATCGACAACAAAGCGACAGGTATTTCCTTGTGAAGTCTCTGTCGCTTTTATTTTTACCAATATTCAAGGAGGAAAAATCAATGAGAATGTCTATGAACGAAAAGAAAGCCCTTTATGCCTTTGGCTGTCCGAACCGTGAAGCTACCGTGGAACGCTTGCGCTTTGTGGCTGCACTTGCTCCCGATCCTGCGGCAAAGAAGCTATTCTTCACTCTGGCAGTCAAACTGAGTGACGAGGACTGCGACAAGTGGTATCGCTGTTTCTTCTACAACATGAGACTGGAAGTGGAACACTTCGCCCATCATAAGTATCACTCCGACAGTCAGCCGATTTCCATTAGGGAGAGATTATATGAGTAAGCTGACAAAATACGAAAAGGAAACAATCGTCCTGTTCAATGAGGGCGAGGACACAGCACACATCCAGACCTACAACGCCGGATTGAGAACCAGACTGGCGGCATTCTCCAAGAAGTACCCCGACCTCTGCCGACTGGATAAGACCTATGAGCAAAGCGGCGTGTCCTATGTTCTGGACAAATCCCGACTGTCCATCCGTCTGCAACCGCCGTACAGCGAGGAACGCAGACGAAAAGCAAGCGAGAACGCCAAACAAAACGGTTTCGCCAGTCAGACGGAATAATGTAGCGTTTAGGGTTGATATGCGGTCAAAATGTCGGGTCTGCAACCGATGTTTTGACCGCATCTACATAAGGGAATACAAAGTATCGAGTGTGACCGTTTTGTGAAAAAATAGGTAACGCTCTCTGAATTTTTCCTCAAACCTATTGCTTTTGTTCGCCCCGTGGAATATAATAAAAATGTATTACTATGTTTCGAGGTGGCAAGATGGAATTTATGACAGCAAGCCAAGCTGCTAAGTTGTGGCATATATCTCAACGTAGAGTTCAAATACTTTGTGCTGAGGGGCGAATCCCCGGAGTTTTCAAGTTAGGAGAAGCGTGGGCAATCCCAACAAGTGTCGAAAAGCCCACAGACAAAAGAAAGAAAATGGAGAATGATAAAAATGAGCACACTTAATGTTCTGGACTTATTTTGTGGAGCCGGAGGTTTATCATACGGATTTGAGTGTGCTGGTTTTGATATTCTCTTAGGCATTGATAACGATGCCAAAGCTCTTGAAACATTTGAACTCAACCATAAAGGTTCAAAATCTATCTGCGGCGATATTACGCAGATAACTTATGAAGACCATATTAAACCCCTGCTTGATGGTAAGCAGATTGATGTAATTATTGGCGGTCCCCCTTGTCAGGGTATGTCTCTTTCGGGACCGAGAAAATTTGATGACCCACGAAATAAACTGTATCTTTCATACATCCGCCTTGTAAAAGAAATTCAGCCGAAGGCTTTCGTTATTGAAAATGTACCGGGGCTTGTTGGATTGTTTGGCGGACAGATTAAAGACAGCATTATCGAGAAGTTTACCGAAATGGGCTATCATATCGAATACCAGATTTTGTGTTCGGCAGATTATGGTGTACCTCAAAGCAGAAAGCGTGTTGTTTTTGTTGGTACAAAGGTTGGTAGTTTTGAGTACCCTGCAATCAATCCCAATGTAGTTACTTGTAGCATGGCACTATCTGATTTGCCTGCATTGGAAGATGAACTTGGCGAGGAAGTGTCAGAATATGCTACTCTCCCCCAGAACCACTATCAGCAACTTATGAGAAGAAGATCTGATGTGGTTTTGAACCATGTTGCAGCAAGCCATTCAGACAAAGTTAAAAAGATTATCGCCCTCGTTCCCGATGGTGGCAATTATAAGAATTTGCCCGAAGAATATCGTAAATCGAGAAATTTTCATGTTGCATGGACACGTTTCGCAAGCAACAAGCCCGCTCCTACAATCGACACAGGACACAGACACCATTTCCATTACAAGTATAACCGTGTCCCTACTGTAAGAGAATGTGCAAGATTGCAGTCTTTCCCGGATGATTTCAAGTTCTTAGGAAACAAGACACAACAGTTCAGACAGGTCGGAAACGCTGTTCCCCCTCTGATGGCACAGGCTATTGCAGAACAAGTTAAGAAAATGCTGGAGGGATAGTATATGAGCGAATACAGAATACCCGATGAATATTTCTTTAGGATTCATCATGTACGCCCACGATTCAAGGGCGATATTGAAAATGTTTTAATATACATGGCAGAGGAAATTTCCAAGGTTGGAGAAAGACCAACAGATGAATTTGTTTCTGCTGTAAATGCGGCGATTTACCGATACCCCGGAAATGCCCATCGTGAGTTAAAAACAATAAACAACTGGAGAACCGAAATTTCTGCATTGTTCGGTTTCATTGAGCATACCGCTACTACTGACAAGCCCGGACGCAGAGCTATTGAACTGGCTGAACGACAGGATTTGGTGGAATGTTTCAAGGTGTTCCTTTACAACTTCCAATATCCTGGCGCACACATCAAACCTAAAAATGTTTTGGAGCAGATTGAAGCGGGCGTTCACTTCAAGCCTGCACAGTACATTCTGAAATTGTTACGCCATGCAAATAAGGATGGCGGCAACTCTATCGGTTTAACAAAATTTGAGGTTTGCCATTGCATTTTCAACGATTTACGAGTTACCCGTGACAATGAGGGCGTTGAAAAAACATGGGAACGTATTTTGCAGAACCGCAAGAAAGGCTATGAATATGACCAGACGGGCGATGTAATCCGATATGCCGGAGATATTATCGACTATATGGAAATTGCCAATCTGCTGAAAACTTATGATAGCAGAATGTACTATCTTAACACGCTTGAGGAAGAAGCAATTATCAAGTTCTGCGAATCCTCTGAATGGTTTGCAGAGTATGATGTGATGCTCAAAAATCGTGCCGGCTCTATGCAGGCGGTTAAGGACTGCACCGTGGGTTGGTTCTCTTATGTCAATAGAGATATTCAGAACACCGACTTTGCAACAGATATTCTGGCTTACATTGCATCCGATGCAGACGAACTGAAAGCCCTTAAAGATAATATCACAACCGAGCAGGATGCAACGGTCTCTGACCTTGTTGATAGAGATAACGAGTTGCAACGCAGAATTGCATCTTACTATGATGCGTTCACAACAAAAGACATTGGCGATATTGGTGAGAGCCTTGTTCACGGACACGAATGTATGCGTGTTAAGATTGGTGGTCGTGAGGATCTCATTCATTTGATTAAGCGTATCCCTACTCAGTTTGCTGTTGGCTATGATATAAGTTCTGTTGAACTGGATGAGAGAAAACGCTATATCGAAGTCAAAACAACGATTAGTTCCAAGCCTTTGCATTTCAATCGAATACACTTAACAAAGAACGAGTGGAATACTGCAAGCAGCACTCACGACAGATACTATGTTTATCGTTTACTTTTGAGCAAGTCCGAGAGAAAGCTGTTCTTACTGCAAGACCCTGTTGGACTGTATAAAAAGGATTTGATTGATATGGTTCCGGGCGATGGTGCAGATATTACATTTGACCCACAGAGCGTGGGTAGATTCGAGGAGTTACTGACATGGGCAAATTAAGAGTTGCATCTTTCTTCTGCGGTTGTGGAGGAACGGATGTCGGATTGCTGGGCGATTTCCTTTATCAGGGGAAACACTACGCTTCTAATGAAATGGAAATTGTATATGCAAATGACATTGACCCTAATGCTTGTGCTATCTTTGAGAAAAACTTCGGTATCGAGCCAGACAACAGAGATATACGCACAGTGAAAAGTGACGAGCTTCCCGACTTTGATATTCTGACGGGTGGATTTCCTTGTCAGTCTTTTTCCATTGTAGCTCAAAATCCTGTAAGGTTAGGTATCAGAGATGAACGAGGTATGCTCTTTTTTGAGATGTGCCGTGTTCTTAGAGAAAAGCAACCGAAGTGCTTTATTGCTGAAAATGTAAAAGGTATTTTGACTGCAAACAAAAAAAGTGCGTTCCCCTTAATCATTAAAGAGTTTGAGGACAGCGGTTATGATGTAAAATATACAATCTTAAACTCTGCAAATTATGGTGTCCCTCAGAAACGAGAGCGTGTGATTATTGTTGGATTTAGAAAAGATTTGAAAGTTGATTTCACTTTCCCACAAATGGCGATTGAAAATGAAGAAAACTTTGTTCCTCTTGGAACTGTTATTAAAGAGAATGTTGATGAAAAGTATTTCTTCAGCGAAAAAGCAGTTGCAGGGATGATGAAAAATCGAGAATCCATGAATAAGGGCAGAGCGCAGGACATTACGAAACCTTGCAATACTGTCGGCGCACACCTTGCAAAAGTTTCTTTGAATAGCACCGACCCCGTACTTATGGAAAACGGAAGGTATAGAAGATTTACTCCCAGAGAAGTTGCACGTATTCAATCGTTCCCAGAAACATTTGAGTTAGTGGGAAGCGAAGCTGCTCAGTACAGAGCTTTAGGCAATGCTATCCCACCAGTTATGTTTTGGTATGTAGCAAACGCCGTATCAGAACAGTTCCCAAAAGAAGAATAATGACTAAGCCAAAGGCGATCAACCGTAAAAAGTTGGTCGCTTTTGTTTTACCCATTATTGCGAAAGGAGTTAACCCGATGCCCAATGAAAAGCTGGAAAAGCTGAAACACGACCAGTATGTTGCGGAGCGAAAGCTGACCGCAGCCAAGCACAGAGAGAAAAGACTGGAAAGTGAAATCAAGCGACTGACCCGAAGCGAGAGAACCCACCGCCTTTGTACCCGTGCCGGAATGTTGGAAACCTTTTTGAGAGAGCCAACCGTTTTGACGAATGATGATGTGATGGAACTTTTGACTTTTATCTTCCACAGCGAAGCGGTTCAAAAGAAGCTGGATTTGCTGATTGAAAACCGAAAGAACGCAGAGCAACTGAACGGGAGCTGAAAACCCTGTTGTAAAACAGGGCGCAATTATACACCACCTAAAGATGGTGATTGCGTTCTGCCGAAAGCTCCTTGCAGGAAGCTGATGATTTCCGCAAAGGTTCTTTGCTCCAATCATCCAGAGGAAGCTACACTTCCCCTGCGCTGGCTTTGCCAGCTACCCCTTTGTGGACTTGCCGCCGATGAACGATTGCAAGCAATCATTCACCGTCAGCAAGTTTTATACTTTTCCCATCTGACCGCTGCTGAAAAGTATCGGTCATTTTTTATTGCACCGAGAAAGGAGGTTCAAACAAAATGCCCGTACCCCATCTGGAAATACGAATTGTTCAGCGAAGCAAGGGCAATTCCGCAGTTGCCGGAGCTGCCTACCAAGCCGGAGAAAAACTGTTTTCCGAGTACGACCAGAAGCACAAAGACCACCGCAAAAAACAGCATGAGGTTGTTTACACAGAAATCATGTTGCCGACCAATGCTCCACCCGAATATGCAGACCGGGCTACGCTCTGGAACTCTGCCGAGGAAGTGGAGAAGCAATGGAACTCACAGCTTGCAAGGCGGTTTGTTGTTGCCCTGCCCAGAGAAGTGCCGCTTGAAATGTGTCCGCAGATGTTGCAGGAATACTGCCGAGCACATTTTGTGTCAAAGGGAATGTGTTGTGATTTTGCAATCCATGATCCCGACCCACCAGGACACAATCCCCATTGCCACATCATGCTGACCATGCGAGCCATTGATGAAAATGGAAAGTGGCTTCCCAAGAGCCGCAAGGTTTATGACCTTGACGAGAACGGCGAACGCATCAAGCTCCCCTCCGGCAGATGGAAAAGCCATAAGGAAGATACCGTGGACTGGAACGAGCAGTACCACGCCGAGGAATGGAGACACGGATGGGAAGTTATCCAGAATAAATATCTGGAGCTTGCCGGAAGTCCAGAACGAGTAGATATGCGCTCCTATGAAAGGCAAGGACTTGATATTATCCCGACCGTTCACATGGGAGCTGCTGTCTGTGCGCTGGAACGCAAAGGCATTGAAACCAACATCGGCAATCTGAACCGAGACATTAAAGCCGCTAACCGCATGATGAACGCTATCCGTAGTACCATCAAAAGTCTGCGAGACTGGATTGCTGATATTGTGTCTGCGACAAAAGAAGTCATTGCAGAAGCAAAGGAAGAAAAAGAAAATACTTCGCCCGACCTCTCCACTCTGCTCCGTGATTATATGGATTTGCGAAAGGCTGAGCGCAGCGACTGGTCGAGGTATGGACAGCAGAAAGGCACAGCCGATGATTTGAAAGCAGTCTCCAAAGCTCTGATCTATTTGAAAGAACATGAGCTTTTCACTCTGGAAGATTTGGACACCGCCCTGCAAGGCGTGAACCAGAGAGCCGGAGTAATCAGCAAGGAAATGAAAACCGCATCTGACCGCATGAAAGTCATTACCACTATTCAGACTGCGGTTGCCGACTGCCAGACCCACAAGGCAGTCCATGACAAGTATATCAAAATCGGTTGGAAAACAAGGCAAGCCGCTTTTGCCGAAAAGCATAAGGACGAACTGACTTCCTACAATAAGGCGTACCGCACTCTGAAAAAGCATGGCGTTGATTTGAATGTCAATCTGGATGCCCTGCAATCCGAGTATGACAAGCTGAAAGCGACCTACACCGAGCTTGCCGGACAGCTTGCTACCGTCAAAGAGGAATTACAGCCGATGAAAGATATTCGCTACTGGATCGGCAAAGTCCTCATGCCGGAACAGACTGAACCCCAGAAGAAGCCCGAACCGAAACACTCCCTCAAAGAACGCTTGCAGTATGAGCAGGCAGAAAGCAAAAAGAAACAGGAGCAGAAAACTCCGAATCAGAAAAAACAGAATATGGAACTTTAACAGGCACTTGCCGTTTTCCCTTTGAAAATGTCGAGTGCCTTTTTTGTTTCCCGAAAGGAAGATGTAATGAATGTATTTGAAGCAGTAAAAGGCAATGTTACCACCCGACAGGCGGCAGAGATGTACGGCATCCGTGTCAACCGTCACGGCATGGCAGTCTGCCCATTCCACAATGACAAAAATCCGAGCATGAAAGTGGATATGCGTTTCCATTGTTTCGCTTGCCAAGCGGACGGAGATGCAGTTGATTTTGTTTCTCGACTGTTCGGACTGCCAAGCAAAGAAGCCGCTATGAAGCTGGCTGATGATTTTGGTATCAGCTATGACAGCAGACAGAAGCCATCTGTCAGACCGAAGATCAGAGAACCCACCCCAGAGCAGAGATACCAACAGGAAGAAAACCGATGCTATAAGGTGCTGACTGATTACTACCACTCTCTCCGAACATGGAAACAGCAGTACGCACCGAAGCAGCCGGAGGATGAATGGCATCCTCTGTTCGTGGAAGCCCTGCAAAGAGAAAGCTATATCGAATATCTGCTTGATATTCTTCTGTACGGCACTCCCGAAGAAAAGAAAGCTCTGGTTGCCGAGCAAAGAAAAGAGGTGATGAAACTTGAACAGCGATTTGCAGAACACCGTGGAGGAAGTCCGAAACAGTTTGGAGCAGAGCCAGAAAGGTAAGGTCTACAACACAGCAGCCAATTATAAAAAGGTTCTGCAATATGACCCGCTGCTGAAAGGAGCAATTCGAAAGAATATGCTGACGGAACGCATTGATATTGTGAAGCCCCTCGGATGGCAGCGTGACAGTACCACGCTGACCGATATGGATGTAAAATATCTGCTTCTGTATTTTGAAGAAAACTACGGTCTGACCGTAGAAAAGAAAATCACAGATGCAATAACGGTGATCGCCAACGAAAACCGTTATCATCCGGTTTGTGATTTTCTAAGTTCCCTGCAATGGGACGGACAGGAACGCATCCGTCATTGTCTGCATCATTTCCTTGGTTCAGAGGAAAATGAGTACACTTATGAAGCCTTGAAGCTCTTTATGTTGGGAGCTGTCAGCCGAGTATTCAAGCCCGGATGCAAATTTGAAGTCATGCTCTGCCTTGTCGGTGGACAGGGTGCAGGAAAGTCCACATTCTTCCGTCTGCTTGCCGTCAATGATGACTGGTTCTCTGACGATTTGAAGAAACTGGACGATGATAATGTTTACCGCAAGATGCAGGGGCATTGGATAATCGAAATGTCAGAAATGATTGCCACAGCCAACGCCAAGAGCATTGAGGAAATCAAGTCCTTTTTGAGCCGACAGAAGGAGGTCTATAAAATCCCATACGAAACCCACCCGGAGG
>ENA-ORNF01002430-ORNF01002430.1-human-gut-metagenome-genome-assembly--contig:-NODE-2430-length-13982-cov-3.449989_pt1 | contig 13982 bp, 16 predicted proteins | sample MGYA00242110_ERZ509012 | MGnify/ENA primary metagenome ERZ509012 (study PRJEB26280, sample SAMEA2338714) | human gut metagenome | biome: human gut; feature: human-associated habitat; material: faeces...
TTGTATTTTCTTTTAAAGTGACAATAGAAAACCTTCTATTCATTGCATGATCTTTTTCAAAATGTTTATAATATTCATCAATAGTTGTAGCACCAACAACCGTCATATCTTTTCTAGCAAGATAAGGCTTTAAAATATTAGAAGCATCAATTGCCCCTTCTGCTCCTCCAGCACCCACTAATGTATGTATTTCATCAATAAACAAAATGACATCTTCATTTTCTTCTATTTCATTTAAAATTTTTCTCATTCTTTCTTCAAATTCTCCACGATATTTCGTTCCTGCTACTAGTGCAGACATATCAAGACTAATAATTTTTTTATTCTTTAAAGAAAGGGGAACTTCTCCTCTAACAATTCTAGAACTTAATTCTTCTACAATAGCAGTTTTACCAACTCCTGCCAAGCCAACTAAAATTGGGTTATTTTTCTTCTTACGAGTCAATATTTCTAAGACCCTTTTCAGTTCTTTTTCTCTTCCTATTACTGGATCTAATTGTTTATTTAACGCTTTTTTATTTAAATCAACACCTAATTCTTCTAACAATAATTTTTTATGACTACTTTTTTTATGACTTTGATTTAACTTATAAGAAAATTCTTGATATAAATCATCAATATCAACATCCATACCAATTAAAATACGAATTGCAACACCTTCCCCTTCTTCTAATAAACTAGAAAAGAGGTGTTCAATGGTAACAATTCCTTGATTATTCTCTTTACTATCAATCACAGCTTGTTCTAACACCCGTTTCAAAAGTGGTGTATATAAAAACCAATCACTTTCTTTACTACCTACACCTACTACCCTAATAATTTCTTCTTTTACATTTTCATAAGTAACATGATAACTTTTTAATTTATCACTAATATCATTTTTATCTTTTAAAATAGCTAATAACAAATGTTCACTACCGACATAAGGATGTCTTAAATTTTTCATTTCTGCTTTTGCATTTACTAATATTTTTCTTGTATCTTCTTCAAAATTTCCAAACATAGAATCTCCTTTCATAACAATTCTATGACTATCATGGAAAATATTTTGTCTTTTTAAACTACTTTTTTTAATTTTTAAACTATTTTAATCGACATAAAATAAAAAGTAGTCATTAGACTACAAATTAAAATAAATGATAAAAACTTTTGGGAGTTTTACAATTAAAATTTAATAATTGATGTGTAACAGGGTGCATACAAACAAAAGTAGAAGCATGCAATCCTAAACGATGAATTGGATTTTCTTTTGCACCATATTTTTTATCTCCTACTAAAGGGCAACCTAAACTTTTACAAGCAACACGTATTTGATTTTTTCTACCGGTTTCTAATTCAAAACGAACAAGCGCATATTTTCCATTACTTTTTAGTACTTCATAATGAGTAATTGCTTTTTTACCACTTTCATCATTAGTCGCATATACCATATATTTTTCATTTTCTTTTAAATATTGAATTACAGTTCCTTTTTTTTGTTTTGGTATATTTTCTGTAATTCCTATATATTCTCTTTTTTGAACCAATTCATTCCAATGATCTTGAAATTGTCTTTTTAATTTTTGATCTTTACAAAATAAAATAACACCAGAGGTATCTTTATCTAAGCGGTGAACAATAAAAATACGATTACTTGCTTTTTTCATTTTTACATAACGAGATACTTCTTTATATAATGTATTTTCTTCATGCTTGTCTGTTCCAATTGTCAATATACCTGCTTCTTTATTAACTACAATAATATCATTATCTTCATATAATATATCTAAAGTAGTAGGAATTGTTTTCTCTTTTAAAGAAATAATATCTCCCTTTTTTAATAAATAATTATACTGTGTCTTAACTTTACCATTTACTAATATAATTCCATTTGTTAGTAATGATTTTTTCTTATGTTTTGAATATTCAGACATATATTGATTCAAAAAATCTTTTAAAATCATTTCCTTTTTTACTTCATATTGTTTTGACATAATCTTTCATTCCATTCCTTCTCTTTAAAACCAATTAATATAAAACTATTAGATACTAATAATGGTCTTTTAATCAACATTCCATGCTTACTTAATAAGTCTAATTTTTCATCATCACTCATTGTTTCTAAACGATCTTTTAAAGAAAATTGTTTATATAAATTACCACTGGTATTAAAAAATTTTTTTATCGGATATCCACTTGTTTTCAAATAGGTTTTTAATTCTTCTTTAGTTGGAGTCTCTATTGTAATATCTCGATCAATAAAATTTATTTTATTTTCTATTAACCATTTTTTAGCTCGTTTACACGTTGAACATTTTGGATATTCTATGAACTGCATAATTTTCCTTCTTTCTTTTATTTATTATAACATATGAATGTGTTATAATGTATATCATGTAAGGTGGTTATATCATGTTTGAAGTATGTTGTTTATATTTTTTATTTTTTCTTTCATATTCTTTTTTAGGATGGTTGATGGAAATCATTGTCACAATCGTACAAAACAAAAAATTTATTAATAGAGGCTTTTTAATTGGACCATATTGTCCTATTTATGGATGGGGTGCTTTAATCATCATTTTAACTTTAAACTCTAATAAAAACGATATAATTGGTTTATTTTTAAAAGCAATTGTTATTTGTTCTATTTTAGAATATATGACAAGTTATATCATGGAAAAATTATTCCATGCTAGATGGTGGGATTATAGTGAAAAAAAATTCAATTTAAATGGTCGTATTTGTTTAGAAACAATGATTCCTTTTGGTGTCCTCGCTTGTATTGTAATTTATGGAATTCAACCTGTTTTATATCAGTTCTATACTCGCATTCCTAATACGATATTATATATTATAGCTATAATTTTATTTATCTTATATCTTATTGATAATTTTATATCTTTCCATACTCTATTTCATATTTCTTCTAAAATTAAATTAGAATTAAAAGATAACACAAAAGAAATATCTAATTATGTTAAAGAGAAATTAAAACATAGTACTTACTTAAATAGACGTATAGTTAAAGCTTTCCCTAACTTTCAAGTTATCATCACAAAAGTAAAAAATAAAGTAAATGAAAAACTTACAAAAAAATAATTCTATCAAAATGATAGAATTATTTTATTTTTCCATAAAATGATTTGCTAGACTACTAATTTCTTGTAATTCAAAACGATATTTTTGTTTTACTTGTGGATATTTTTGATGATCAACTTCACTTAAAAACATTTCCACAGGTCTTATCCATAAGTCACAGTTTCCATACAAACTTCGATATATCACATATTCTTCATTTGTTTCAGAATTTTTCGCAATATCTACTACAAAATAGTAATCTCCTTTAAAATGTCTATAAATTGAATTCTTTTTAATTGTTCTCATAATCTATTCATTCTCCATTTTTATTTTTTCATCAATTTTAATATGAAATTGTTCTGTATTGCATTCCATATTTAATTGATAAGTATTATCTTCATTTTTAGATAAATAACAGTGATATTTTCCATCAATCAAAAAAGAACATTTGCCGTCACATTGATAAAGAAAATCTGATATATATTTTGTAATGTCTTGTTGTTTGTGATTCATCATTTTTTTTATCCACTGAATATCATAAATTGTTTCAATTTCAATCATATCTCCATTTTCTAAATAAAAATATATCACTGGTGAAACTCCAGTTTCCTTTTTTTGTTCTGAAGAATTAAGATAATTACCGTAATTTACTTCATATTTACAATGTTCATATTTTACATCATTTATAACAATCATACTTGTCACTATCCTTTCATAATTATTTTACCACTTCATTGTTAATCAATGTTTTCAATTGATTAAAAGATTTATTAATATATTTTCTATTGATACCAATAATTGGAATATTTAAGTCTTTTATCTTTTCATATAATTTTTCCATAAATAATCCTTTTCTTTTTTCCATACCATGATTTGTATATATATAATTTACACAACAAGAAGGAGACTGTTCTATTCCTAGTATTGCAATAATTTCATAATTAGAAGATAAAATTTGTCTAATTTGTTTTTCTACTTTTGAAGCTATAGTTTCACAATGTTCATTAAATTCTTTCGTATTATATTTGCCAATGCCTTTAGGTTCTCTTACTAACTGATTTCCAAACTCTGCTTCAGCACACGGCATTTGAATAATATTTATATCATTATCTAATAAAAGTTGCATAAATGGTTTTATAGAACTTTTCCACTGATATTTAACAATTCCCTGTGCTTGATAACTTTGAGCCATCAAACAAAAAGGAACCAAAACAAATTTTTTACTTCTATTATCCATCACAAATAATCACCTGTAAATTTTATAGTTTCATAACGTTTTAAAATATCTTCGACTTTTGGGAATAATTCTTTACGATAAATATTGAAACAACCATTTATTATTTCTTCATCAATAGGATGATTTAATATTGGCATTCCAAGTAAACATTGTACTTCATTCATTTTAGGAATAAAACCATGTGCTAATATTTTATTTTTTATTGAAAAATCATCAGTCTCATATAATAAAGGAAAAGAAATTTCTAAATCAAAATTTTGAAATAATTGTTCAAATTCTTTTATCATCTTATCCTGTTCAATAGCAAACATCTGACATTTTCTAGCACCATCAACAACTAACTTTATATTTCCTTGCTTACAAATGATTATAGATAAAATATACATAGATAAACGACAAGCTAAACAATTAAATTGTGAAATTGTTATTTTGCCAAACTGTTTATTAATATATTCTAAATCATAATTATAAAATTTACAGATTAACTCTCTAAAAATGGCATCAGTCTTTTTCATACCGATGATATTAACTTTGTCAATTCCATATTTTTTTTGTATTCTTTTCGCACCGATTAATACATTTTTACTTTTTAATTCACAACCATTATCAAAAGTTACAAGATTTACTTTATAACCTTTATCTAACATAATTAATGTAGAAAGAAAAGAATCTTTTCCTCCAGAAAATAATATCAATGCTTCATTCATTGCTACTCACATCCGTTCATATTTTTAGTTTTTAAAACTAGTAAACACACACTCTCAACGTGATCAGTATTGGGAAACATATCCACAAATGTGATTTTACTAAATTGGTATGTATGATTTAACTCTTTTATATCGCGAGCTAATGTAATTGGATTACACGATACATATACAATTTTTTCTGGTTTTAATGTTTTTAAATATTCTTTTGTTTTACTATCTAATCCACTACGTGGAGGGTCAACAATGATTTTATTAACCATTAAATTTTCTTTTTTTAAAACTTCTTTTGTATCACCAACAAAAAATTGAATATTAGAAATTCTATTTAATTCTTTATTTTTATTTGCACTGTCAATAGCTTCCTTTACAATTTCAATACCATACACAAACTTTACATATGGTGCAATGTAAAGTCCTATTGTTCCTGCTCCACAATAAAGGTCTAATACTTTATCAGTTGGTTGTGGACCTAGATAATTTTTTACTTCATCATATAAAGTTTGAACAGCAATAGAATTGACTTGAAAAAACGACTTCGGTAATACTGAATAAATCCTATCCCCTATCTTTTCACAAATTTCGCTATTTCCATATATGCATTGATTATCCACATAAATTGAAGTAACACTGTTTTTTAAACTGTGGATAATTTCTTCTTTTGGAATGTTTTCCTGTGGATAAAATACGATTTGAGAATCTTTTCCATTTTGAAATACTCTTATCATAATTTTTTCCACAGAATTTAAAAAATTTACAGTTTTCAATTTTGTTAATAACTCGTTAATTTTAGGATGTAATAACATACATTTTTCTATTTCTACTAGATGGTGACTATCTTCTTCATATAATCCTATTTTGCCATTTTTAACATGAAATACTACTTTGTTACGGTAATAAAAATGAGGACTTTCAAGAATATTGACATTTTGTTTGATGTCAACTCCACCAAATCTTTTTAATATATCTATTCCTTTTTCTTTCTTATATTTTAATTGATTTTTATATTCTAAATGCATCAAGTTACAACCACCACAATAGCTATAATATGGACATTCAACATCAATTCTATCTTTACTACAAAGCACATATTTGTTTACTTTTGCTTCAATTAAATTTTTCTTTTCTTTGATAGTTTCTATTTCAACTATTTCTCCAGGTAGTGTATTCGGCACAAAAGTAATTTTTCCTTCCAAATAACCAATGCCACGTCCATTATGATCTAATCTAACAATTTCTATTTTTTTCTCCATAAGTATCCCTCATTGTTATTGTATCATGTATTTTTTATTTTTTTTCTAATTTAGAAATATTTTTTTTATTATAGTACAAAATAAAATAGAGGGATAATATGAAAAAAATTGAAAAAAATATTGATAAAGTGTTCTTAACAATTCAAAAAATGAATGGAAAAAGTAGTGATATAAAAAAAAGAAAAATAGAACAAGATCAACATCAAATTGGTATTTTATTTTTACAAAGTGTTAGTAGTGATGATAAAATCAGTGATATTTTAATTCATAGTATTATGGAATTATTAGAGCAAAATAAAAACTCTAAAGATATTTTTCACACACTATATAATTCTTTATATAATGGAACTATTGCTGAAGTTACTACCTATTCTGAACTATTCTATTATCTTGTAAACGGTTTTACAGCAATTTTAGTAGAAGGGATTGGAAAAGCAATTGTTGTAGAAACAAAAAGCACCTTAGATCGTGGTATTCAAGAATCATCAACAGAAACATCTCTTCGCGGTCCTAAAGATAGTTTTACAGAAAATATTGTTGTGAATTTAGGACTCATACGAAAAAGAATTAAAGATCCTAATCTATATTTTGATGAGTTATTAGTTGGAAGAAGAAGTAAATCAAAAATAAATATTGGTTATATCAGTGATATTGCTGATAATGATCATGTCACAAAGTTAAAAGAAAAATTAAATAAAATTGATATAGATGGAATTTTAGATAGTGGAAATTTAAGAAGTTTTTTAAATTCTCAGAAATCTTCTTTTCCTAAAATGCTTAGTACAGAAAGACCTGATTTAGTGTGTGGAGCGCTATTAGAAGGAAAAATTGTATTACTTGTAGAAAATTCACCGTATGTTTTGATTTTTCCAACTTTGTTTGTTGATTTTATTCACTCTTCAGATGATTACTATCAAAAATCACAAAATGTTAATTTTTCAAGATTTTTAAGAGTATTGGGTTTATTTTTAACTTTATTTGTTCCAGCTGCTTATATAGCAATTATGACATATAATCCAGAAATGATACCCGATAAATTATTTATTAGTGTTGCAATTCAAAGAGAAGGAGTACCCTTCCCAACTGCAATTGAAATTCTAATTTTAGGAATTACTTTTGAATTATTACGAGAATGCGACCTTAGAATGCCAACAAAAATGGGAACAGCCATTAGCGTTGTTGGAGGATTAGTTCTAGGTGATGCTGCAGTCAATGCGGGAATTGTAAGTCCTTTTGCAGTCATTATTGTTGCGATTACTTCAGTTGCTGGACTTCTTTTTTCAGATATAGATATGATTAATGCCTTAAGGTGGTGGAGATTGATTTTTATTTTCTTTGCCTCAATTTGTGGCATGATCGGTGTAGTCATAGCAGGAATATTATTACTAACCCATCTTTCGACTTTAGAAACTTTTGGTGTTCCATACTTAACCCCATTTGCACCATTATATTATCAAGAGCAAAATGATGCGATTTTATTACAGGAAAACAGTAAAATTAAAAAAAGGCCACGCTATTTTACTACTAAAAATAAAACAAGATTAAATTGGGAGGAAAAATCATGAAAAAAAAATTTTGTTTTGTTCTATTTGCAACTATTATTTTAACTTGTTTCACAGGATGTTATAACTATCATGAATTAGAAAATTTAGCAATTGTAACAGGTCTTAGTATAGATAAAAAAGATGGAGAATATATTGTAGGAACTTTAATTGCAAATTCTAAAAAACAAGAAGCCAGCAGTAAAGAAGGACAAAGTCAATCCATTGTATACGAAGGGCGTGGTAAATCTATTATGGAAGCTTTTTACGATATTGATTTAGAAAGTCCCAAACAATTATATATTGGACATTTAACTGTCGCTATTATTGATGAATCTATTGCAAAGAATGAAATTGAAAAAATTTCTGATATTTTAATTCGTAGTCCTGAAAGTAGAAAAAACTTTTACGTGTTAATTGCAAAAGATGCAAAAGCTATAGATGTATTAAAAATAACAACACCATTAGAATCTTTTCCTTCACAAAATATTTCAATGAATTTAAAAAATACTTCTACTTATCAAGGGATTTCTACAGATTTAACTTATAGTGAATTCATTGCATCTCTTCTCACCACAGGAATTAACCCCACTCTTCCTTCTGTACAAATCATTGGTGAAGATGGTGAACAACAATCTAATTTAGAGAGTACAAATCCAAAAACTAAATTAAAATTAAGTACTCTGGCAGTCTTTAGAGATGCAGAATTACTAGGATATGTAACTGAAGAAGAAAGTAAAATGATTAATATTTTAAATAAAAGAACATCCTATGCAATGCAAAGTATCAAATATAAAGACAGTCAAATTGTATTTCATTTATCTGATTTCAAAATTACAAAAAAAGTTTCTCTTGCAAAAGGAAAACCTACTTTATTTTTAAATTTTTCTTCTAAAGCAGCTATTAATGAAATCAATACAGACGCTAATTTAAGTGACCCAAATATTATTGCAGATATTAATGAATTACTAAATCAAAAAATAAAACAAGAAATAAAGAAAACAATTGAAATAACACAAAATAAATTTCAAAGTGATATTTTTGGATTTGGAAACTTATTCTATCAAAAATATCCAAATTATTTTTCAAAAATAGAAACAAAATGGGATAAAGACATTTACAAAACACTTTCTTTAAATATAAATGTAAATATTGATTTAGAAACAAAGGGATCATTAGAACAAACAATAAGGAGGGAAATGTATGGAAAAACAACTAAGTAAAGAACAAGTATCCATTTTATCCTATTTTATTATTCGCTCTTGTTTTATGGGACTTGCTATGGAAATGTTAGTACAAATTTCCAAACAAGATAGTATTTTTGGATTACTAACAGGATTTCTTTTTGGTTTTATTCCACTCATTTTATATCAATATTTAATGAATTATAATCCTAATTTTTCTATTATTGAATTAAATATTTATACTTTTGGTAAAAAATTAGGAAAAATAATTAATTTCATTTTAATTGGTTTTGTATTTGTTTTAGCAACCATTATTTTTTGGAATCTAATTGTATTTATTTCTTCACAATATTTATATCAAACACCACCATTATTTATTGCAATCATGTTTATCATTCCTATTTTTTATTTACTAATTCGTAGATTAAAGGGAATATCTAGAGTATCTCTTATTCTTTTTTTACTATCTATTATTTTATACACAATTAGTATTATTGGATTATTAGGACAAGTACATTGGTATAATTTTAGACCGCTTTTTACTCAACCAGTATCTTCTTTTTTCAATTCAAGTTTTCATTATTTTTCTTATTGTACACTTGTTTTATTTTTAATTACAATTATACCAAAAAATCAAATTCAAGAAAGAAATAAAAAAAATTTAACTCAATCATGGCGTATTGGATATGCTTTGATTCATCTTTTTACACTCTCTGCTTTATTTTTCACTATTGCCGTTTTTGGAATTAAAATGACAATGATTTATCAATATCCAGAATTTCATATTTTAAAACGTGTTAATATTGTTGGAGTATTAGAAAGAATTGAAAGTACATTAGCATTCCGTTGGATCTTTGATTTCTTTATTTCTATCACTTTTTGTCTTTACTTTGTAACAGAAGGTATTAAAAGAAATTTTTCATTAAAAAAAGATAAATTATTTTTTATCATTGAAATCATTGTATGTTTTATTATTGTTTTTACTAGTACCTATATTTTTCCAAACAATACAATTGGTTTTTATTTTTTAACAAATTACTTTCCTACTTTTTTAATATGTTTCTTTTTTATACTACCCGCTTGTACTTATTTTATATTAAAATTCAAAAAAAAGGGATAATCCCTTTTTTATTTTAAATAATTTGCTAAAACAAATATTGCTACCGTAGTAAGTACAACCATAATAATAAAAATCAAAACTTTTACAATTAAATTTTCTTTCTTTTTTGGTTCCTCTAATTCATCGCTTAATTCATTAAAATCTTCTTCACTAAAGTTAAGACTAGAAGTAAAGAAAGAATTGTCTAATGTTCTTTGTTCTTCAAAATCATCGTCATCATCATCTTCTTCTTTAGAAGTTTCTTCATTCAACAAATCACGAATTGTTTTTGAACTCATAGTTTCTGTAATTTCTTCTTCCTCATTATCTTGTAAATTATCAAGCATTGACAAACTAAGAGTGGTATCTCCTACATGATTCAATTCTTGATCTGAAATTTCAGTTGGCTTTTTTTGAACTTGAATATTTTTTAAAATATCATATCCAGTATTTTGTAAATTACGATATTTGTCATCATCGTCTTCTTCTTTTTCATCTTTTGCTTTATTTAAAATATCGCGAATATCATAATTTTTATCTTCTAATTGATTAAACGTTACAAGTTCGCTTGTATCTTCTAATGTTTCTTGTTTTTCTATTTTAGAATGATGTTTCTTTTTTGGTTCTTCTTCTCTTAATAATAATTCTTTAATTTTATTGATATCTACAGAATTTGTATTATCTATTCTAGCTACTCCTTCAACACTAGAATACTCTAAAGGTGCCTCTACTCTGGCATATAAATGTTCATTTCTTTTCGTTCTCATACCGGTTGTTTCTAATTCTTGATTACGATATCGATCCATACGGCTTGCCATGTTATCACCTCGCTATTATTATAATAACATAATTTGACTTTTTTTGAAACTATTTTCCTTGTTTTTTATTACTCAATTTTGTATAATGAAAATGGTGATAAAATGAACAAAGTAAAAGTAGATCAAAATATATGTATTGGTTGTGGGGCATGTTTTGGTAGCTATCCTGATTGTTTCGAAATGGACGATAATGGACTTGCTAAAGAAAAAGAAAATTTAACAGAAGAACAAGCTCAGGAAGCTGAAGAAGCAATTGATATCTGTCCAGTTGGTGCAATTCAAGAAGAAACAGAAGAAGATTAAAAAAGATTATAAATATTTCATTTATAATCTTTTTTTATTAAAGTTTGCCATAGCATATAGTTTTTTTACTTCTTTTATATTCAAATAACGATATTCTCCAGAACGTAATCCTTTTAAATCCAAAAATGCAAAACGTTCTCTTTTTAGTTTTAATACAGTATGACCTACTCTTTCAAACATTTTCTTTACTTGATGATTACGTCCTTCATGAATTGTAATTTCTACAATACTTGTTTGGTTTTTTTTATCTACTTTTCGAACTTTTACTTTTGCTTTACTTGTTTTTCTACCGTCGATGACAACACCATTTTTTAACTTATTGATTTCTTTTCCAGTTAGTATTCCTTCTATTTTAGCAACATAAACTTTTTCAATTTCAGTTTTAGGATGCATTAATAAATTAGCAAGTTCTCCATCATTTGTAAGTAATAATAAACCTGTTGTATCATAGTCTAATCTACCAATTGGATAAATACGAAGATCAATATCAATATAATCTAGTACTGTTTTTCTTCCTTTATCATCATGAGTAGTTGTTACTACTTCTCTTGGTTTGAAAAACAAGATATATTCTTTTTCATCTTGTTTTTTTAATACAGTACCATTAATTTCTATTACATCAGATACATTTACTTTTGTTCCTAATTCTGTAATAATCTGTCCATTTACAGTAACATGACCTTTAGTAATTTCTTCTTCCGCTTTTCTTCTACTACAATAACCTGAATTGGCTATTACTTTTTGTAATCTTTCCATACTATCACCACATTTACTGAAAAGATAATATCATAAAATATTAAAAAATACAACTAATGGAATAGAATCCCAACAAGAAAAATACTTGCCAAAATACCAATTAAATCTGCAAATAATCCTGCCCATAAAGCATATCTAATTTTCTTAATTCCAATCACTCCGAAATATAAAGTAATCACATAAAAAGTTGTATCAGTAGAACCTTGAATCAATGAAGCTAACCTTCCTAAAAAACTATCTGGTCCATATGTTGAAAAAATTTGATTTAACATTGCTAAACTAGCAGTACCACTAATTGGTCTCATAATAGCCATAGGTAGAATTTCTAATGGAACATGAAGTAACTCAAATAATGGTTTTAATATTTGAAATAACAATTCTATAATACCACTTTTCATAAAAATATTTACGCCTAGTATCATAGCTAACATTGTAGGAAACATCGTTAATACTACATCAAATGATTCTTTTGTTCCTTCGACAAAGGTATCATATACATCTACTTTTTTTAATACACCATACAAAATGACAGATAAAACAAAAAATGGAATAATAAAATTAGAAATCAGTTGTATCATATCTTCCTCCTACTCTTATTAGCTAGAAAACGATCCATCAATAATCCAGCAATAGTAGAACATACAGTAGCTAAAATACACCCTAATACAATTTCTGTAGGATTTTTGCTATGATACATCATTCTTAATGAAATAATTGTTGTTGGAATTAAAGTAAGTCCACTTGTATTTAAAACTAAAAAAGTAATCATACTCCTACTAGCAGTATCTTTTTTAGGATTTATTTCTTGTAACTTTTGCATTGCTTTTAATCCAAAAGGAGTAGCAGCATTTCCTAGTCCAAAAAAATTAGCTATCACATTTGAAGTAATTAAACTTAATGAATCATGTCCTTTTGGTATTTCAGGAAATAATTTACCAAGTAAAGGACTTAAAAACTGGGACATTTTGTGAAGTAATCCCGAAACAGAAGCAATTTTCGTAATTCCTAACCATAAGGCAATAACCGGAAATAATTTTAATATCATATCTAATGATTCTTTTGCACTATTTAATAAAATTTGATTTAAAAGTTCTAATTTTCCTGTCATGATAAAAAAGATACTTCCACCAATAATAAATAGAGCCCATATTTTGTTTACCAAAAGTGAAAAAATCCTTTCTTTTCAACATTCTTCTTTTTTACGTACAAGGGCTCTTTTTTTACAATTTCATCTCCTACTTTTACATGAATTTCTCCTACTTTCCCATTATTTTTTAATTGTTTCTTTTTATCAAATTGAAACGATAAACGGACGCTTTGTTTTTCATCATCACGAAGTGAATAATCAATATTATTTTTTATATATAAAACATCATTTTGATAATATTTTTCTTCTTTTACTTTTACGATGCCTTTTTTTAATAAACGATACTCTTTATAATTTGAAAAACCATATTCATGTAAATTTTCATGATCTTGAAAATCATTACCATCATTTAAGGTTACAACTACTAAATTCAAATTATCTTTACTAGCTGTAGAAACTAAGGTTCTCCTTGCTTTTTTAGTAAAGCCTGTTTTTCCACCTGTTGTATATTTGTAATTAGTTAATAATTTATTTTTATTATACCAAATATAATGATTCTTATTTGTTTTCAAAGTATATTTTTTTGTTCCTACTATTTTTCGATATTCTTTATTTTTCATAGCATAACTAGTTAAAATTGCCATATCATACGCGGTAGAATAATTCCCCACTTCATCTTCTTCATCCAAACCACTTGGATTATGAAATGTTGTATTTTTCATACCTATTTCTTTCGCTTTTTGATTCATTTTATTCACAAAATCTGTTACATCTTTTCCTACATAATCAGCTATCATCAAAGCTGCATCATTTCCACTTCTTAACATTAACCCATATACTAAATCTCTTAATGTTAACTTTTCTCCAGGCTTAATATAAATTCCAGATCCATATGCCTTTAATACAACATCATTTACCTTTACTGTTTTATCTAATTTACCAC
>ENA-ORNF01002433-ORNF01002433.1-human-gut-metagenome-genome-assembly--contig:-NODE-2433-length-13971-cov-2.909529_pt1 | contig 13971 bp, 12 predicted proteins | sample MGYA00242110_ERZ509012 | MGnify/ENA primary metagenome ERZ509012 (study PRJEB26280, sample SAMEA2338714) | human gut metagenome | biome: human gut; feature: human-associated habitat; material: faeces...
CATCTTTAAATTTTACTTTTACTATTTCTTTTAGCGTTTCTAATCCACAAACTTCGCCTTGACCATCTTCAGTTTTTACTATTGCTCCAATCTTAGGTAACTTTTTTAACTTTTCTTCATATACATTTTGTTCATATTGCAAACAGCACATTAATCTTCCACAATTACCTGAAATTTTTGAAGGGTTTAATGAGACGTTTTGTTCTTTTGCCATTTTAATTGATACTGTCTCAAAATTTCCAAGGAAAGAACAGCAACATAATTCTCTACCACACACTCCATTTCCACCAAGTCTTTTTACTTCATCTCTTACTCCTATTTGTCTTAATTCAATTCTCGTTTTATAAATCGCAGCTAAATCTTTTACTAACTCTCTAAAGTCAATTCTGCCTTCAGCTGTAAAGAAAAATAAAATCTTACTTTTATCAAATTTAAATTCTACATCCATTAGTTTCATTGGCAAGTTATGTTCTTTAATTTTCTTTTCACATAATTTAAATGCTTCTTTCTCCTGCTTTTTGTTTTCTTCATTTTGTCTTGCATCTTGACGGTTTGCTACTCTTATAATTTTTTTTAATGGAGCAACTATTTTTTCTTGAGGTAATTGTCTGTTTGATATAACTACTTCACCATATTCCATCCCCATCGAGGTTTCAACTATTACATGTTCACCCCTTGATACTTGATTTCCTGCTGGGTCAAAGAAGTATATTTTTCCAGCCTTTTTGAATCGAACTCCTATTATATTAGCCATTTTTCTTTAAACTCCTCTCTAATGTCAATAATAAATTATCTATTGTCATATCATAATTACTATTTCTTTTTAATCTCTGCTTTGTTTCTTCAATAATTTCTATGCACTTTTCGTACTTTTGAGTGTTTGATATATCATTTACTATTTTACTTAGGAAAATTGTATTTATGTAATCTAATACATAATATATTTCATCTTTGTCGCTTGAAATAGTATCTTTTATATTCAAAATTTGTAATTCATTTAGATTTTCTAAATTGTGTGACATGATTATACGCTGCCTTAATGGTTCATGGCTTGATAAGCGCAGCTGATTGTTTAACTGTGGCAATCCAACCAGTAATACGACTGCATAATCTTTTGAATCCATTTCAAAATTGAACAGTATTTTTAAATCATTCAAGATTCCGCTTTTCATATAATTGGCTTCATCAAATATAAATACAGGTGTGATTCTTTTTTCACGTTTGTATTTTTCTATAATTGCCTGGATGGCTCGGAAATTGTCGACTTTTTTATAATATGGATCGATTCCAAGATTCAAAGCCATTTGTCTGTAGAATTCTATAACAGTAACTGTAGAAAGTGATATATAAACTACTTTATAAGCTGCAGGATTCAATTCATTTGCCCATTGTCTTACACTCGTTGTCTTGCCTCGGCCTGCACCTCCAGTCAATATGCCAAAGCCTTTTGTCTGTAGAAGATAATTCAATCTGAATTTTACTTCTTTATATTCATTTGTTTCTACTAAAACATCTTTTCCATTTTTTATAAACGGATTGATTTCCAATCCATATCTTCCTGTATAATTCATTATTGCCCTCCCAGCTCACTAAGCTTCAGTTTATGTCGATGCATCGTTGCATTTTTATTTTTATCCAAAAGTTGAATAGGTTCCAACTCTTTTGAAATAGAATCAACCACATATACTTTTTTCAAATCTGGTGAATAACGAATCAATAGTTTCTGTCCCTGATATTTATAGTTTACTTCATATTCCTTTTCGTCAATTACAATCACACTGTCATTAGATACTTTACGTTCGATTTCAAGTAAAAAGCTGCGTTCAACCTCCTGATCAGACATTCTAATAATCAATGTGCTTTCTGAAAAGAAGCGTTCCATCGGTGATTTTCCATTCAATGATGAATGAATGCGTTGATTATATTCCTGTACATAGGCAAACAATGATTTTCTTAATTCTTCAATATCTTTAAAATCATTCATACAAAGCTGTGACATCCACTGATCTTTCAATGTTCGAAACCAGCGCTCAATTTTCGCCTTTCCAGTTGGAGTTCGAGCGGGATTATAATGAATGATTGTTCCTATTCGTGCTGCCAGAAGGTTCATCTGACTGCTTCTGTAGTTGGCTCCATTATCAAAGTTGAATTTTTTTGGTTTTCCATATTTAATGACAGCTCCACGAATCACACTCATCAGATTCACAAAATTGTCATTAAAGAATATATCGATTCCGACAATCATACGACTTGCATCATCTATAAGTGCAATAATATAAGTCCTCTGCTTCTTTCCGTCTACTTTTAGATAAGGACCTACACTTGAATCTCCACACCATACCTCGTTTATATGTTCACATTCATATCTCCTCATATCTTTTACAGGTGTGATCCCTTTTGAATTCTTATGTTTTTGCACAAATCGATTCACTGTAGACAAAGAGACATCTCTTTTTACAATCGTATTGGTATCAAGAAGTCTCTGATAGACTATCGTAGCTGGAAGTTTTGGATATTCTGACAATATATAAATAATTTGATTTTGAACATCCCCATCCAGCTTACGATATTGATTAAGATCATTTCTTGGCTTTGGGATCAATCCATCAAATCCGAATTCTAAATATCGATCGTACCATCTTCTTACCGTATGAGGATGCACTCCGGCCTTTGAACCTGCATCTCGAAAGAAATCACTTTTTGATTTGTACGTATCTGTATTTCCGGATACAAGTGGCGCAATAAATCCATACCTTTTTAAAGCTATTTCCTGTGCTGTTTTATGATCCATTATAAATTTTCCTCCTTACAGCGACATAATATACAAGGAAACCACACATTTCCTCACATCTTATGTGGAAAGAGGTAAAAAAACATTTCTAGTGCATTTAATCTGCATAAACTGCAATGAAAAATTTTTAAAACAACTCTTAAATAGATTAGGATTCAATTCCAGACTTTCAGACACCATCCGCTCTTTCCAGTACTTTTGAAACTGGGACCGAATATAATAATACGAATATTCATTAATTCCTTCATTCCATTCTATCCAGTCAATGAATTTATTAAGAAAGTCTGATTGAAGAGCTTTTAGATGAACTTCCAAAGCATATTGAGAATAAGGAACGATAAAATACAAAAGCACTGCATGAGTGGATTTACAACTCATACATTTAACACGAAGAATCCGCAAAGTGACTGAATGTTTTCTGTATTTAACTTTACGAGTATAATAGCCATGTTTTTGAAAATCATGATGTTTACATTTAGGACATATTAATGAATACAGATTTAAACTCTCTGTGAATTTTTTATAGGATTCGGCATCAACTTGGTTGACGTTAGCCTTATAAACAGTTATCATAATCTTGTTCGTAAGAGCGGAGAGTAAAAAGGACTCATTGGCGTGCGTTGGTTTTACTCTCTTTTCTTTTTCTCACTTTCTATAGAAAATATTATAAAAGTCATAACACATAATTTGAATAGATTTTATTCAAACTTGTGCTATGACTTTTTCATTTAATTTGATTAGATTATTCATTTTCATACTCAATTAATTAGACAATCAACAAAGAAGGAAGAAACCGCAAAAGCCGATACTTCTAACAAATCGAATACTTCTGAATCAAAGCCTTCTAATAACAACAGTTCAAACTCAAATAACTCAAAACCAGCCGAACATACACATAACTGGGTTGCACAGTACAAGACGGTAAATGTTCCAGAAAAAGGACACAACGAACAGGTTTTGGTGCAGGCTGCCTATGATGAACAGGTTCCAATTACGGAGATGCAGGAGTTCTCAATCTGCAATGATTGTGGAGCGGATATTACTGGAAATGCTTGGGCACATGTGAAAGATCATATGATTAATGACACTGGAAATGGTGGTTATCACTCTGAATGGAGAGAAGTTGTAACAGGATATAAGACCGTGCATCACGAAGCAGTGTATGAAACAAGATACGTTGTGGATTCACCAGCAACCACAAAGCAGGAATTGACAGGCTACAAGTGCAGTAGCTGTGGAAAAACAAAAGCTAACTAAATATAGATCAAAAGACAGAATATAGGAACTCAGATTGAGTACCTTTTCTGTTTTTCACACGCAATAAAACGGGGAGTACCCATACTATTGCACCAAAAGAAAGTAGTTATAAGAAAGGGTGGCGAAATATGAACAGATACAGTTTATTTGATGTACCTTAAATTAAATTGAAATAATATCAATATTTTTCCTTTCAGAATATTGATAGTACGAAACACTCAAAAAATCAAGATTTCTAACGTTAGAGATTTTTATAAGGGATAGAGATAGAAATAAATAAAGGGGAAATAAATGAATTAAGGCAGTTCGCCAGGACCTGTTGAAAGAGGAACTTCATTTTGCCGGGTTGTTTGATAATTTACAGATTGTCTCGCTTCTTACGGATTTGGAAAGTCTTTTGTAGGAGGTAGAGTAATATGCCAAGACAGAAAAAAGATGCAAAAATTCTCAATATCAAACTAGCAAAAGAGATTAGTGATCAGCTGGAACAGTTTTGCGAAGAATCAGGAATGTCTAAAACTATTGCGACAGAGAAGATTCTATCGAAGTATTTTGAGGAATATTTCAGTAGACCGGAAGAAGAGCGCACACTTTTCAAATAAGAATATTTAAGAATGCCCACAGGCCGAATAAGCTTGTGGGTATTTTTATGCCTAAATAGAACATGTATGTAAGATTTCTTTTGAGTTGCAATTGGGAAAAAGCGCGGATTTACAGGCAAAATTACAACATTCAGTTTGAGGCTGTATGAGAAACAAAACATGTTGTCTGATTCTGACATATAGTATATACCAAAGTAATTTATCCCTAAAAATAGGGACAATATTAGGTATAAATAAATTATGTATTCAAAAAGGAGGAAACACATGGAGAAAATTGAATTCACAAACCCGGAGAGCAAGGAATTTAACGAAGAAGTAAGGAACTACCTTGAATTGATGAGGGATACGGAAGCCCTTATTGGTGACGGGATGGAGAAGCTGAAAGGGGCTAATTGGGCAAAGCTTTGGAGCAGCCTTGACAAGTTGGTTTTTTATCCGAAGACATACGAAGGAAATTTGGCTATTTTCAAAACTCGATGCGACATTCGATACGTAAGCTTATTTACGAAACCAGCGTTTTGCTGTGATCAGGAAGCAGATTTTGAGCTTGGTGGCATCCTTAGATCATGGCTTGATGATGGTCAGAAACGAGGCTATTCGTTACTTATTAACACGACCATCAATGAATATTGGGGACATGGTATTTTTATCGATCCAGATACAGGGCATATTGCGCCTGTGATGACGGACTATGAAGCGGAGCACCGTACTTATACATTATATTGATCAGCATCAATTTCAACCGAACCAGGGAACATTTCCCTATATTCATCAACTAATTTTCGGAATATGTAACGGGTAACCGGTCCCTTATCTGGAAGCTTATCTGTCAATAATTTCATCGCTTGACGCTCAGTGATTTTATGTAGGCAGTATTGTTCTATAGCATCAAATGCTTCGCGGTTCAGGCTCATTAGTGATATACGACGTTTCGGTCTTCCAGAAGCTTTCCTGCGACCCGGAAGCTGCACGATAGGCTGCGCCTGACGGTAGTTATGGATTTGGTTAAGCGTTCCGGATAATAGCTCATGGTCGTGGGTATCATCTTTGTCGTCATATTCAAGCGATGGGATTCGCAGGTGGATCTGTTTGTCTTGAAGGAGTTTTAGCGTTTTTTGTATTTTGGGCAAGGTGCCGCCAAGTACATAAATATTGGCTACATATAACGTATCACCACTTTGAATAGGGCGACGTGGTAAAATATCGCCTTTAAGTATCTCACCGTCTGAATAGACAGAACGAGCCACGTCGCAACATTTTATGTAGAGGTAGTTGTGTTCTGAGCCGAGCCAGTGGGTTGTATCTGGCAAATGCTTGCGTGCTATTTCGTATTGTTCGTTTATATTTTCAATTCGCGTATTACGAAACAACCACCACTCGCTCATGGCACAGCCTCCTCTCATTTGTAATGGTTACTAGTACTAACCAACACATTATATCATATTATTTAAAAATGTTGTCCGAAAATTAGAAGTTTCAAAAAAATAAAATAAAACCGCATAAATACAGTATTAGAAGATGAATTTTTGTCTGAAAAATATTTGAAAAAGGTCGTTTATTTGTATGTAAAAATAAAAGTACATGAGAAATCAGACATATAAATTGTGAAGGCGAAAACAAAAATAAACAGGAGGGAGAAATCATTGAAATCACATAAACGAAAAATCGAAGAAGGACGCTGTCAGGGATACGGGAAAGAATATACCCCATTTATTCTGGTCAGAGAATATAAGGGACGGGGTACAGCATCAGTCATCTGGGATCCCTTTGAAGAAAGATTGATCCACTGCCTGTCGCAGACAGAAGTTGCGGTGTATGAAACAATCCGCTGGCAGGATAATGTGGAACATATCCGCGAACAGTATCTTTTAGATACGGACAGGATGAATGCCATTGCGGAAGAACTTGGGATGAAGAAAGCTCCATGGTGGACCACAGATTTCCTGGTAGATTACGATGATGGAAGCAAGACGGCGTTCTCAGTCAAATACGACAGAAGCGCATTTGATCCGAATAAACGTACCTACCGTGGAAAAGAATCAAGACTGCACAATCTGGTAATGCGTCAGAGAGCAGAACAGATCTATTGGGAATCTCAGAAAGTGAGGTTTAAGCTGGTAACGAACGAAGATATTAATCAGGTGCTTGTGTGGAATGTAAAAAGCGTTATGAGCTATTACGAATCATTTAAGGTGATCAGCAAAGAACAGAAACTGAAATATCTGATTGCACATAAATATGTATATATTCCGATGGATAAACAGATTTTGGATTTCCATGAGATTGTAAAGCGTGCTGGTTTCGACATTGATGAGATGTACAGGCAGGTGCTGATTGCCCGAGATCTTCATGAAGAAATTACAGAAAGGAGAGAACATAATGGAAGAATTAAAAAATAACGAAACATCCGAAAAGAAAGAGAGAATAGACCCACTGGAAGTTATCACTCTTGAAGGCGATGAAAATCAGGTGGCTGAAGAAAAAGAGGATTCACCTGTTATCAGAAGAGGTGATATTTACAGTTTCGAAGACCAGGAATGGAGAGTTTTCGATGTGAGAGATAAAAATGTTAATCTGATTAACCTTAAAAATAACAAATTAAGGCTGAAAGATACTACGGAACTTATTACAGCAATTGAAAACAGAGAGTGTGTGAAGATAAAAGAAAAAACGGGATCGTCTTTTTCGATTTCACCGGAAGAAATGGAGACAATCAACCACCGTGCAGAAGTAATGGAAGCTATTTTCAGAGAAGAATATCCTATCAAATGTCGTTTGCGGGTAAACCATGATGCAGATGCAATACTTCTTAATATTTCAAGAAGGCATTTGAGAACTTTGTTTTATGATTATCTTCGTTCCGGCCGCAATAAATTCAGTCTTGTTGACCATCGCAAAGGTAATTATAGAAAAAAAGTACCCCATTCAAAAGACTACGAGAATCCAAAGAATGACGTTGACGAAATCCTCAAATACGGTCTTAAGATGTTCGTAAAGTATAGAAAACCAGGACAAGCATATGACGCAGTTCTGCGCCGGTATTTTCGTGAACCGGTCGAGGCGCCAGATGGTTCTTCTGTCAAGATGGTAACACTTCCGGAAGAGGAAAGATCAGTATCATACAAAATGCTCTACAACTATATCAGAAAGCATACAGAAGACTATTCCTGCATGGGAAAAGATGAGAGAGACAAGCAGAACAATAACAGACAGCTGGTTGGAAACAGCAGAACAGGGGTCTATGAATTGGGACAGATTGTTGAAGCAGATGAGATGGAGCTTGGCTGTTATGTAGTCGACCAGAATGATGGAGAAACTGTTCTTGGAAAAGCTGTCGTATACTGTATGGTCGAAGTATTGAGTGGAATCTGCATCGGTGCATATGTAAGTCTTGAAAATAACAGTATGCGTGGCTTTCAGCAGGTGTTTCTGTCACTCCTGGAACCGCATAAGAACCAGACAAAAGGCTATAACATTGACTATGATGAGGAAGACTGGCCGTCCATGATCGTGCCAAACGAGATCCGTTGTGATCGGGGCTCAGAGTATATGTCCAAGGCATACAGCAAAGCAATGGGGGAACTTGGCATCCGTAATACTCCGGTTCCACCCGGATGCGGTTCTTTAAAAGGGGTTGTCGAATCCTTCAATGGACTGGTTCAGACCTATTTAAAGGCACAGTTAAAGAATAACGGATATGTAGAAGATAAATACCGTGGCGGAGACTTAGCTAAAGGGGATGCATGTCTGACACTGGAAGAAATAAGAGGACTGGTCTACCAATCAGTGATTCTGTATAACCGCCGTGTTTTTGAGGGACTCATTGACAAAAAGTATCTGGATAATGACGTATCTCCAACACCGAAAGGGATTTTCGCATACGAAAAAGCTCATGGCAGAGCAGGAGATCCAACCAATGTAAATGATGCAACAAGACCAGCCTATCTGTTTGCAATGCTGGCAAAGGAAGAAGAAAAAAGAAAATTTACATGGAACCGCAGGAAAGGTATCGTGTACACCTTCTATAAGACGGAACTTCGTTTTTATTCGCAGGAGCCATGGTTTCTGGATATTTTAAAAGATGAACCACATCCGGAAGATATTGAGGTCAGATACAATGTGGACGATATCAGGAATGTCTATATCAGATACAAAAAAGAGATCCACAGAGTACCTCTTGCGGAAAAAATTGAACAGCAGTATACATACGCAGACTTAACCTGGGACGAATACGACGAGTGTATCCGTAAAAAGAGGGACTCAAAAGTAATGAAAGAAGCAAAACAGGTATATCTGGACACGAAACTGAATTTGCAGGATACGGTAGAGAAACAGGCAGAAATGGCAAAAGCCCTGAATCCAAAGAAGAAGAAAAAATACGGCAAAGCGCATCCGGAGGATAAAACAGCCAAGAAACAGGAAATGAGAAAAGATCCAGATGGAATTACGAAACGTTCTTATAGTTCCATTGATCCGGAACCTAAGAAAGAAACATTAACAAAGCAGCAGGAAGAGCTGGCAGCGATTGAGCATTTGAGAATCCAAGATGAAATGAGGAGGACGATGGGAGACAGAAAACTCAGCCGAGAAGAAGAAATCAATCGTATCTTGGCACTGATAGAAGACGAAGTATAAGAAAGGAAGAAAACATGGAGAGACTGAAATGTAATTTAACATTCCGTGAACTTAGAAAAGATGAAAATCTTTATGATGATGTAGACCTGACCGCGGGGAGCATGGTAGATGCGCAGTACCGCAGAGTCGCCGGATATGAAGATAATCCTGATGTATGCGCATTGCCGAAGATGCCTTCGGTAAGGGATATCCTGGCTCTTGGAATGGTGAATCCTCCAGGATACGACAGAGAACAGGTAGAAAAAATGAGTACTGCTGAAAAATTAGCCGCAATAGAAGACATCGACATGGCAATGATTCCACTTGGAATTCATGTAGATGTAGCCCGTACAATCTGGAAGTTTTTGGACCGCAGATATAAAGGGGCTGACGTCATGATTTCCGCAAACGAAGATGAGAAAGCGTATGAAAAAGAAAGCTTTGGACGTGCTATCGTTCTGTATCAGAAGCTGGAGGCCCCAAGCCCGATTGGATTTCTGCTTCATGGGAAGACCGGATGCGGAAAGACTATGGCTGTGAACTTAGCGTGTCGCATGTATCCTAATGTAATCTATCATGAGTTTGAGGACTGCAGCTATGTACAGATCCCCATCGTCATGGTGACAGCGCTCAGAAAAGATATCAGAGACGTGTTTGAATCCATTGCCGCAGCATTTGACAGATTTCTGGATACCGGAGATTACCATAGAAGAAGGGCCGTTGGGGCCAAGAGTATCTCTGCAACAGAAGGGCTTGTAAAGAAATGGATCGAACTCTATCATGTCGGACTCATCATCGTAGATGAAGTACAGTTCCTTGATTTCTCGCCAAAAAAGAAGAACATCGAGGACATTGTAAGTATCACACAGGCAACCGGGGCGCAGTTCGGACTCATTGGTAACGATGACGGATATAGAGCTGTACTGGAATATGACAGGCTTAACAGGCGCGTAGCAAAAAACATTATCAATGCAGACGAGGTTACGAAGAATAATGTACGTTTGTTTGAGAATGCAATCAAGACACTTTGGAGATATCAGTTCGGGAACGTGGAAAGTCCGTTCACAACAGAAATTGAGGAACTTCTCATGTACCATTCATCCAGGAATATAGCACTCCTGAAATACATCGTGATTACTATACAGACGAAGGATGTAATCGAGAAGCGCATGGAGCCGATTGATGTGCCATTCATCGAGAAAACGATTGGGAGGGACATGGAGACACTCCGAAAACTGCTTGCTGATCCTGATGATCCGGAAGATGCACAGTATCACGAGTATATTACAAAGCTCTACGCAAGGCAGGCTAAAGAGGTCGCTACGGAAAATGACGAAGAAAAAGGAAGGCTGTTCGATATGATGGCAGCGGGCGAACTGACCAGGAAAAGAGAAGCGGTCCGCAGCAGAGCTTTCCAGTCAATCAGCGACACTTCAAATTATACTGAAACGCAGATCAACCGCGCAATCAGACAGGCAATCGATAAGGAACCGGATATCCTGGATCACCCTTCGAAGTTTCTTGCACAGAAGGCTATAGAAATATTGAAAAAGGCAAACGCAAAGGTGAAACGTAAAAATACCGCCACAGCTAATCAGGCGAAGAAAGGGAAAAGCGATGCAGCTGCGATTGACAGAGAGACAAGCCAGGGGCTTACAGCTTTGAAAAAAGCTATGAATGAGCAGGAAATATCCTCCGTTTCCAGTGAGAAGCGGGGATTGTAAAAAAGGAGAAGATTATGAGATTACCAAAGAGCATCCGAATAAGAATCTATGATGCTGTGAAGGCAGGCGTTGATGAGAAAGGCTGCTGGACCGCTTCCGAAGATGGATTCGAGGGCAGGACAATTACCAGGGAAGAAAGAAATATCCTGCAGGATCTGGTGAATCATGGGTATGTAAAGAGATGAAAGAAAGGGGTGTATACGATTGAACAAATACAGGTTTCCAATATGGTTTCGGATATATCCGGATGAGAACATTGTGTCATGGCTGGAAGCTTTGTTTTCAGTTAACGGAATGTCAAAAAAGGCTTTCTCTGTTACTTTAGAGGGAAGTGCGGAATTGTTAGAGCTTGAGAATATCTGTAGAAAATATGAAGGTGATAAGTTTCCGACGCTGGAAGAGATTATGTCGAGGCACTCAGAATTCAGCACGATGATGCCGTTTCGTAATGAAAGCATGAATGTTCTTGTGGCAGAGCAGGTCATCCGGCAGGCGGAAGATTTTCATATGATTCCAGGCAATAAAAAGAATCATTGCAAAGTACTGAGGTGCTGTCCGGAATGTCTGGCTGAAGACATGGCAAACGGGAGACGTCCCTATATCAGAGCGTGGCATTCGCTCCATGGTGTAACAGCCTGTGCAAAGCATGGCTGCAGGTTACAGATTTACTCAATCTATGACAGCGATAAACCGGTTGTTCCAGCAGATGAAGAAAGCCTCCGGTATGCGAAATTCCTCTACCAGGTTTATCTGCATCAGCCAAAAGTCACGTTAGATGATATAAAAGACCTGCTTGCCGGTACGAAGACCGGACGATTGATACTGGACAGGCTGACAATTAACTGCATTATCAAAGCTTTCTGTGAAAAGTATGAGCCTGACGAGTTCATAGAGCAGATCAAAGGAAGAGAAAAAGAAGGATGTCAGATTGCAAGCAATACATGTCCGCACTGCGGGACGATTTACCATTCCTTCGGCCTGGCCAGGTCTTATGGATATGAATGTCCGATATGCGAGAGGAAATATGATGGCCTGGAGCTGCTGCAGAAAAGAATAGATCTTTCCTGGAACGGAGAATACGAGGTGACTGGATACGAGGATGAAGCTCATGTCAGAATCCGTCACAGACCATGCGGAAGGGAATATATACTGCCGCTGAATGCTCGTGGTCTTACAAAAAGACAGTTATGTGACAAGTGCAATTATAAGTATCGGGACAGAATCGGCAGGAAAGCCACAATGAATAGTGGTGAAACATGCAGGATTATTGCTTATCGGTCTTCGATGGATTTAGATGTAGAGTTTGAGGATGGAGCTATTGCCAAACACACGACTTATACGAATTTTAAGTTAGGAATGATCGGCCGTCCCGATGACACACCTGAAGAACAGGCAAAGCGCAGACTTGGAGAAAAGAGAACCATGAACTGCGGGCTTGAAGCTGAGATTATTCGGTATGGAGCTTATGCCGATATTGATGTTAGGTTTGAAGATGGCTATATTGCCAGGCATGCAGCATATAAAGAATTTTTAAACGGGTCCATCAGGCCTCCGATTGATCGTGTCGGAGAAACAGGTATTATGAACAATGGGCTCAAAGCTACAATTATTGCATATCGAAAACATATAGATATGGATGTTCTTTTTGAGGACGGTTCGGTTGCGGAGCATATTGATTACAAAAATTTTACGGAAGGGCGTGTTGCAAGGCCGCAGGACTCCAGAAGAAATAGAGGGAAGTTCCGTATCGGCGAAAAGAGAATTATGAAATGCGGACTTGAAGCAGAGATTATTTTGTATCGTAAAAGCGAGGATATGGATGTGCGATTTCCTGATGGTGTGATTGTAAAGAATGTACAGTATACGAATTTCAAACGAGGGATGGTAGGGCATCCATAAGATTAAGACGCTGGTTTCAAAAGCTGGTTCTTTTTTGCTGTATGGAAGAAATAAGTATTTTTGATATTCTGACATGTATAAAAGGTAAGAACAGATATAAAAAAGTGAGGGGCAACTTATGGTAGCAAATTATCGACAAAGCCATGGAATAGCATTTAGTTAAAAGTGGAAGGTTCTGCCGTTCATCGAGCTTTTTTCTACGATGGAGATTATCTGACATATTATAAATGAAGCATAGAAAAAATGGAGTCAGAAAAAGGAGGAAACGACTATGATTACAACATAATGCAACAAAAACGCTGGAAGGATTCTAATATTCTGTTAATCGTGAACTGGTTGACGATACAAATAATATTTTGTATGATAAGGATAAGAGGAATAAATATAAATCCAGCAGAATAGGGGAATCCCTGAAACTTTAGATCAGGGATGCCTATGAGCTTTCCCTGATCGTTTTTTACATCAGATTAGGGAAAGGATAACAATCTATGGGACAAAAAGACATAACAGAAAAATTATTGGAAGACTACAATGACGTCTTCGCAGACATTGTCAATGTTCTTTTATTTCGCGGAAATCGGATCGTGAAAGAAGAATCATTGAAAGAAACAAAAGTAAAATCACAGTATAAGGCCGAAGCTGGAAAACTGCATGAACAGGAAAGGGATGTAGCCAAATATTGGCAGGATGGTAACGCTCTTGTTGCAATCTGCGGACTGGAAAACCAGACTGTAGAAGAGAAGTATATGCCATTAAGAGTTTTTAGCTACGATGGAGCTTCTTACCGACGGCAGCTGTTGTCGGAAAATGATGAGAATCCCATTGTTCCGGTCGTGTCACTGGTACTTCACTTCGGGATGAAAGAATGGTCATCACCTCATAATCTGAAAGGGGTTATTGATATTCCAAAGGAACTGGAGCCATATGTAAATGACTACAAGGCTAATATCTTTAACATTGCTTTTTTAGATGATGAAACGGTGCAGATGTTCCAAAGTGATTTTCGAATAGTTGCAGATTTCTTTGTTCAGAAAAGGAAAAACAAAGACTATGTGCCGGATGAGCACAAAATAAAGCATGTAGA